>OIEN01000891.1_pt1 | contig 15372 bp, 13 predicted proteins | sample 1581741 | NCBI WGS metagenome assembly OIEN01 (sample SAMN01760944, study PRJEB22395) | human gut metagenome | reverse complement strand
GCTCTTCCGATCTGAAATAATAAAAAAGTTAGAAAGAATAAAATATATAGAAATAAATAACAAAACACAAATAATAACACCAACACAAAAAGGAGAAGCCATATTTGACGTAGTAAATAGCTCAATGCCAGATATGCTAAACCCAAAACTAACAGCTAGCTGGGAAAAAGGCCTAAGCATGGTAGCAAAAAAAGAAATAAAAACAAACGAATTTATGCAAAAACTAGAAAAATACATAAAATCCAAATTTGACAAATTGGTAGTAAGATATTAATTTGCAAAAAATAAAAAAAATAGTAATAATTATTACGAATTCCTAATATACATTAATAAAAGTTTAGTAGTACAAACATTTTAAATTAATTAGGAGGTAATAATTATTATGGAAGATTTAAATATATATAAGGATATTGCGAATCGTACGGACGGGGACATATATATTGGGGTAGTAGGACCAGTAAGAACAGGTAAATCTACATTTATTAAAAATTTTATGGATTTATTAGTATTACCAAACATAGAAAACAGTTATAAAAAAGAAAGAGCAAGAGATGAACTTCCACAAAGTGCAGCAGGAAGAACAATAATGACAACAGAACCAAAATTTGTGCCAAATGAAGCAATAGAAATAAAAATAGGAGATAATTTAAAACTAAGAACAAGACTAGTAGACTGTGTTGGGTATTTAGTAAACAATGCACTAGGCTACATGGAAGATGATGTGCCTAGAATGGTAAAAACACCATGGTCAAGTGAAGAAATACCATTTGAACAAGCAGCAGAAATAGGAACAAAGAAAGTAATTACAGAACATTCAACAATAGGAATATTAGTTACCACAGATGGTAGTATAACAGAAATACCAAGAGAAGATTACATAGAGGCAGAAGAAAGAGTTGTAAATGAACTAAAAGCAATGAATAAGCCATTTGTAATTGTTTTAAATAGTAGTATGCCACAATCTAATGAAACTATGGAACTAGCAAATATGCTAGAAGAGAAATATGGAGTATCAGTAATACCAAGTAACTGTACCCAACTTAGCAGTGATGACATAAATAATATTTTAGGAAAAGTATTATATGAATTCCCAATAGAAAGAATTAATATAAGCTTCCCAGGGTGGATTGATGGCTTAGGTGAAGACCATGAGTTAAAAGTAGAACTTTTAAAAGAAATAAGAGAAGCTTTTAAAGATGTAAAAACAATAAGAAACATAGAAACAGGAGTTACTAGAATAAAACAAACTGAAATAATATCAAAAACAAGTGTAGATGAAATCAACTTAGGAGATGGGTCAATTAATGTAAATATAACCTTAAAAGAAAATTTATTCTACAAAGTGCTTACTGAAATTACAGGTGTAGAAGTGGCAAATGAAGCAGATTTATTTACTACAATATCAAATTTAGCAAGTGTAAAGAAAGAATATGATAAAGTCGCTACAGCACTTCAAGCAGTTAGACAAAAAGGTTATGGAATAGTTACACCTAGTATGGATGAGCTAATTTTAGATGAACCAGAAATGGTAAAACAAGGATCAAGATATGGAGTTAGACTTCGTGCAAAAGCACCATCAATACATATGATAAGAGCAGATATAGAAACAGAAGTATCTCCAATAGTTGGAAGTGAAAAGCAGTCAGAGGAATTGGTAAATTTCTTATTATCTGAATTTGAAAATGACCCTAAAAAAATATGGGAATCAAATATATTTGGAAAAAATCTACACGAACTAGTAAACGAGGGATTACAAAATAAATTATATAAAATGCCAGAAGAAGCACAAGGAAAATTACAAGAAACATTAGAAAGAATAGTAAATGAAGGAAGCGGAGGATTAATTTGTATAATTCTTTAAAAACCCTTGCAAAACAAAAAAACATATTATAAAATAAATGCAATAAAAAATAAAGGAGAAAAATCATGAATCTACCAAATAAACTAACAATATTTAGAATAATACTTGTGCCAGTGATGGTAATAATATCTCTTTTAAACATCCAAGGAACATTTTTAAATATACCAATAACATATTGGCTAATAAATCTAATCTTTATAATCGCATCAATAACAGACCACTTGGATGGAAAAATTGCTAGAAAAAATAATCAAATTACAACATTTGGAAAATTTGCAGACCCCCTTGCAGATAAAATATTAGTGTTATCAGCAATGCTAATATTAGTAGAATTTGGTAAATTACCAGCATGGATACCAATCATAGTACTTTCAAGAGAATTTGTGGTATCTGGTTATAGATTAATTGCAGTAGAAAAGGGTGGGCAAGTTATTGCAGCAAATATTTGGGGTAAACTAAAAACAGTTACTCAAATGATTGCAATTGTTCTAAGCTTTTTAGACTTAAATGCATTTGCAGCATTTATAACTAAAAACTTAAGTGGATATAATTTAGTTATAAATATATTATCTACATTATTTATGTTTGTATCAGCAATTGCAACAATCTTTTCCGGCTGGAGTTATATAAAAAATGGAAAAGAATTGTTTAAAAATTAAAAAAAATAAAAAAAAGACTTGAAAAAAAGAAAAAAATGTAGTATAAATATATATAGTGGTAATAATATTAATAAAAGAGAGGGAGTTTCAAAGGATGAAAAAAAATTTTAAGAAAATACTTGTAAGTTTAATAGCTTTACTTTTAGTTGTTGGAGTAGCATATACAACATATGCAACTAGTGGAGGATCATCAATAATGGATGAAATTAATGACATGCTTCAAAACGAAACAGGAAACATATCGAACAACGAAAACAAAGAGGAAATACTAGAAGGAACTAATAATACAAATCTAAATACAAACACAAATACAAACACTAATACTAATACAAACACAAAGGTTAATGAAAATAGACCAGCAACAACTCCACATGCAGGCGCTGGAGACTATACAGGATTAATATTTATAGCTGTATTTGCAGTATCAGCTGTTTATGCATATAAAAAAATTAGAGATTATAACGCATAGTAAATAATAAGGGGGCAACAATTAGTTGCCTTTTTTTATTGCCTTAAAAATTAAACGCTTACCGGTTAGAATTATTGCAAGTAATTAAGGTGATTTCTTGTTTGCCGCCCAGTATTTTGGTCCAAATAATCTAAATTATTAGGCTCAACTTCATATATTTCATATATATAATAAGAACTTTCAGTGGAATTTAAATCATAAATATTAATAACATCATTTATTTTAAGTAAATATAAATTACTAAAAAAATCTCCATTATTGTAATTATGCCCAATAATACATAAATTGCCAGGCTCACCTAAAACTGAACCATAAAGCTTACATACAGATACTTTTAAAAGGTCGTCAGAATATTCTGAAAAAATAGGGTAAGAAATATTTATTTTAGGTATTTTAATTGTTCCTATTATAAAAATCTGATTACTGTTAGCTGTAAATTCAGAAGTTTTCCCATTGGAATACAAACGAGTTATGTTATAGCTTTTGCTAGTGGTATCAGAGATTTTTGAAATATTATTTTCAGAATATTTTTTCCAAGAAAAATATATAATAATACAAATAATTATAAAAAAAGATATATAAAATTGAAGCACATACCTTTTCTTTTTTTGCAGTCTACTTTTCTTATTTTCTAAAATTTGATTCATAATATTATTCTTTCAAAAAAACAAAAATAGTATTCAAAATAAAATATCCAAAAAAAATTGCTAAAATCTTGAAAAAATGAATTACATAATGTATAATGTATTAAAAATATTGAAAAAATTAAAAATGTTACAAAAATATTATATCTATATTACAATTTGATGAATTCTATTGACATATTTCAAAAATGAAATAAAATATATAGGTATAAAAGAGGTTTATACATGAGAGTAATTAGTGGCAAATCTAGAGGAAAAAAATTAATTTCCTTAGATGGAGATAATACAAGACCAACATTAGATAGAGTAAAAGAAGCATTGTTTAATATAATACAATTTGAAGTTAAAGATGCAGTTGTTTTAGATTTATTTGCAGGAACAGGGGCATTAGGAATAGAAGCATTAAGTAGAGGAGCAAAAGAAGCTGTATTTTGTGATAAAGTGCCTGATGCGATAAAAGTTATAAAACAAAATATTATAAATACAAACAATTTAGATAAAGCAACTATAATAAATAAAGAATATCAAGAAGTTCTGGAAAACTTATCAAAACAAAATAAAAAATTTGATATAGTATTTTTAGACCCACCATATAAAACAAATTTAGCAATAGAAAGTTTACAAAAGATAATTATGAGCGATTTGCTAACCGAAGATGGAACTATTATTATAGAAACAGATGATATAAATAAAGAACGAGAAATTTTAAAAATAGAAAAAGTAGAAATTTTTGATAAGAGAAAATATGGAAGTGTATGGCTCATATTTATTCGAAAGGGGTAGAAAAATGGAAATTTTCACATTGTTAGAAACACTAGAGGACATAATGGAGAGAAGTAAAAACATACCATTTACTGAAAAAGGAATTGTAGAGAAAGACGAAATTTTAGAGATAATAAAAGAAATAAGATTAAAATTGCCAGACGAATTAAAACAAGCAAAATGGGTAAAAGAAGAAAGAAATAGAATTCTAGAAGAAGCAAAAAAAGAAGCTGATGGCATAGTAAGAGAAGCAGAAAACAGAATTATTGCTATGATAGATGAACATGAAATAACAAGAAAGGCATATGACCAAAAAGCAGAAATAATAGAAACAGCAAATGAGATGTCAAGAGAAATATCAAAAGGAACAAAAGACTATGCAGATGCAATACTTGCAAACTTAGAAAATGCAATAAACAATGTAAACGTATCAATTAATGAAGCTATAAAAACAATAGAAATTAACAGAAAAGAACTTAAATAATAATCTGAAAGTCAGAAAATATTAAATCTATGATTTAAAAAAATTCTGGCTTTTTTATTAGAATTGATATGAAAATGATAAGATATAGAAGGAGAAAAAATGGCAAGAAAAAAAGCAAAAAGAGCAGTAAAGAAACATAATAAAGACCTACAAGTAGTAATGCTATTACTATTAAGCGTACTATCAGCAATATTAATATATGTACAATCTGGATATATAGGAGAACACTTGAGCCCAATGCTAGGAGGAATTATTGGCTGGATAAAATACATAATACCAGTAGGATTTTTCTCAATTGCAATAAATGTAGCGTGTGAAAAGGATAAACAATATACAACATCAAAACTAATGCAATATTTAGTATTGCTAATATGTGTATCTGTGGCAATAACAGTATTCAAAGGAAATATAGATGTAAATAATAATGAATTTGAAGCAACAGTTGTGGCTGCATATGAAGAGGGAATGAAAAGCATTGGTGGAGGAGCAATTGGAGCAATTTTTGCATATCCACTTATACAACTAATTGATACTGTTGGAACAGTAATACTTGTAATTGGAGGAGGAATAATATCTATAGTATTCTTATATGGAATAAAACCAGCAGAAATCGTGAAAAACATAGTAGAAGAAAGAGAAGCAGAGAAAGAAGAACGAGAAATCTTAAAAGAAAAAGAAGCAAAAACTTCTAAGAAAAATAAAATTCAACAAGAACCAGAAATAGAGATAAAAGAAGAAAAAACACATCATGGATTATTTAGCAAGAAGGAAAAAGAAAAAGCAGAAGCTGAGATTTTAGATGAACAAATAAAAATTAAAATACCAACAAATAACATAAATGGAGAAAACAAATCAAATAATGGATTATTTGAAAAACAAGAAGAAGTAAAAGAAGACAAATCAAGAGAAGTTCTAACACTAGAACACACTTTAACAGTTGAAGACCAAAATTATGAATTTCCACCAGTGGATTTACTAAAAGAAGGAAAAATAGGCACTAAGAGTACAAAAAAGGCAATTCAAGATACAGCAAGTAAACTTCAAAGAACATTATATAGTTTTGGAGTTTCTGCAAAAGTAGAAAATGTATCTGTTGGACCAACTATAACAAGATATGAACTTAAACCTGCTGAAGGTGTAAGAGTAAGTAAAATTGCAAATCTAGCAGATGATATTGCACTTAGCTTGGCTGCTGAAAGCATAAGAATAGAAGCCCCAATTCCAGGAAAACAAGCAGTAGGAATAGAAATACCAAACAAAGAAAAAGAGGTAGTTGCTTTAAGAGATATTATTGATAGTGATAAATTTAAAAATTCAAAATCAAAATTATCATTTGCATTAGGAAAAGATGCAGCAGGAGAACTTGTGGTAACAGATATTGCAAAAATGCCCCATGTTTTAATTGCAGGTAGCACAGGTTCTGGTAAAAGTGTTTGTATAAACACTTTAATAACAAGTATTATTTATAAAGCAAAACCAAGTGAAGTAAAACTTGTAATGGTTGACCCTAAAGTTGTTGAACTCTCAATATATAATGGAATACCACACCTTTTAATTCCAGTTGTTACAGACCCTAAAAAAGCAGCAGGAGCACTTGCTTGGGCAGTTCAAGAAATGGAAAATAGGTACCATTTATTTGCTGAAAAAAATGTAAGAGAAATACAAGGCTATAATGAGGCATTAGAAAAAGAAGGACTAGATGAAAAATTACCACAAATTGTAATAATCATAGACGAGCTTGCAGACTTAATGATGGTAGCTTCAAAAGATGTTGAAGAGGCAATTTGTAGATTAGCACAAAAGGCAAGAGCAGCAGGAATGCACTTGGTAATTGCAACACAAAGACCATCTGTTGATGTAATTACAGGACTTATTAAAGCAAATATTGCAACAAGAATTGCATTTGCAGTAACATCTCAAATAGACTCAAGAACAATTTTGGACTGCGGAGGAGCAGAAAAACTACTTGGAAAAGGAGATATGCTATTTGCAATGTCTGGTGGGCAAAAAAAACAAAGAGTACAATGCGCATTTATTTCAGACAACGAAGTAGAAAACATAGTTGAGTTCCTAAAAGAAAATGGTGGACCAACTTATAGTGAAGATGTACTAGAAAAAATAGAAAAGGCAAACTCTACAGAAAAAGAAATAGATGAAGAAATGAACGACGAAACAGACCCATTTTTAATGGAAGCAATAGATGCAGTAATAGAAATGGGGCAAGCTTCAGCATCATATATACAAAGAAAATTCAAAGTAGGATATGCAAGAGCAGGAAGAATAATAGACCAAATGGAAGAAAGAGGGATAATTTCTGGGTATGAAGGAAGTAAACCAAGAAAAGTACTAATGCCAAAAGAAAGATGGGAAGAGTTAAAAATGGCAAAACCACCAGAACACCCAACAGAATAAAAATTTCTTACTATAATCTCATCTATGCGACAGGATGAGAAAGAATATATAACGAACGAAAGAAGGTAGAAACTTTGGAAAAAGAAAAAATAATACAAAAATTAAAAATAAAGGACTATAACGAAGAACTAGAAGAAATCTTAGACACAAAGACATTTTCCAAAGACGTAAAAAACTTGCTTTCAAGCATGTTATACAAAGTAGAAAATTCATATGAAGACTACAAAAAAACAAAAGTAGAAGTAGAACTCAAAAAAGAATTACTAGAAGAAATAATAGAAATAATACGGAAGAGACTGCAAAAAAATAGAAATAGTAAAACCAAAATTAGAAGAAGAAAACCAAATATTAAAAGAGAAAAAAAGCACTGTTATAAAAGAAAAACAAAAAATAATAACATATCAAAACGAACTAGCACTTTTAGAAGCAATCTATGAAATAAACACAAAAAAATTTAATGAAAATAATGAAGAGTTAAACGAAAAAGCAGTATTTGCAATGTTAAATGAAGGAGAAAAAGTTGCTAAAAGTGAAATAATAAGAGATTTTGATGGCTGGTCATGGAATATTATGGCAAACGAAACCAATAGTTATATTCCCAATATAATTTATCAAGGACTTGTGTTTATAATAGGATATGATACGCTAAACCAAAATAAAAACATTACAATAAAAGACTTAGAAATAATGTTAAAGAAAAAATATAAACCAGCACTTGTTGAAAAAATATTAAAAACAGTAACACAAGTTTCAGTTATAAACTATATAAATCAAAATCCCGATGAATATGAAAAATTAAAACAAAATGAAAAACAAATGGAAAAAACATATTTACTAATGGAAGACAAAAAAAGATATATTGAAGACATTACAAATCAAAAGAAAAAATATGTAAAAGAAATTGAAAAAATAGACCAATATATAAATGATGATTTGGCTCTAAAAAAAGAATATATAAAACAAAATGAAAAATTACCACAAGATGAAAGAGTATTTTCTTTAAGCGATTTTAGTGAAAAAATTGAATTAAGAAGAATTTGGCTTAAAAATGAAATCAAAACTTTAACAGATAAATTAAAACCAAGAAATTTTGTAAAAGAAAAAACTAAAATAGAAAAAGATTTAGAATTTATTAAAGAATTAAGTATAGAAGACCCTATTGTACTTGTAAAGGAATTCATAAATTTTATCTTAAAGGCCATAAATGCACAAATTGAAAAAATTGAAACAAAAAAAGAAGTAACAGAAAAAATATATATATTAAGATATTTAAAATTAATGAGTGTAGATAGTGAAAAAACAGCAGGTGATTTATGTAATAAAGAATTCGAAAAAGTAGAAAAAAATTTAATAACGGTAGGATGTAATTTAAAAGCTTTAAATATACTTAGCCAGGATGTTGAAGAAAATTATAAAATTTATAAAAATATTTTTGATACAAAGATAATAGACTTAGAAAGCGCATATATTGAAATAAATAAGGAAAATGAGGTTTCAATATATGATGAAAATAGCCTAGAAAAAAAAGAAAAATTAGTAGAACTAAAAGAAATTGCAGTAAAATATAACAAAAAAATAAAAATATTTTTATAGGAGGAGAATATATGAAAATTACATTTTTAGGAGCAACTAAAACAGTTACAGGCTCAAATTTCCTATTAGAAGCGGCAGGGAAGAAAATAATAATAGACTGTGGATTATATCAAGGGAAAGCATTAGAAGAAAGAGAAAATTATGAAGATTTTGCTTACAATGTACACGATATAGATTTTATGTTATTAACACATGCACACATAGACCATTCTGGAAGAATTCCTAAATTATATAATAATGGATACAGAAATCCAATTTATGCAACAAAAGCAACATGTGATTTGTGTTCAATAATGTTGCCAGATAGTGGGCATATTCAAGAGATGGAAAATGAGTGGAGAAACAGAAAAAGAATTAGAAGCGGAAAACCAGCACTTCCTCCACTATATACGGCAGAAGAGGCAACAAAATGTTTAGAAGTATTTAAACCAGTAAAGTATGATGAAATAATTGAGTTAGACCAAAACATAAATGTAAGATTTAATGATGCAGGGCATATGCTTGGCTCTAGCATTATAGAAGTATGGGTTAAAGAAGAAGGAGAAACTAAGAAAATAGTATTTACAGGAGATTTAGGAAATAACGATATACCACTTTTAGGGGCTCCAACAATGATGGAAACAACAGACTTTTTAGTAATGGAATCAACATATGGTGGAAGACTTCATATGAGAAATGACGACAAAGCAGAATTGTTTTTAAATATAGTTGCAGAAACATTAGATAAAGGTGGAAATGTAGTAATACCATCATTTGCAGTAGGAAGAACACAAGAAATTTTATATGAAATAAATAAACTTAAAGAAAACAGGCATGATGAAGAATTTATGAAAAAATATGAAAAATTAATGAGAGTACCTGTTTATGTAGATAGCCCACTTGCAATATCTGCAACGGAAATATTTAAACAAAATACAGACTTGTTTGATGAAGATGTAAGACAAAGAATAGAAAGTGGGGATAATCCACTAGAATTTCCAGGCTTACAATTTACAAGAACACCAGAAGAATCAAGAGCTCTAAACGAAATGAATACACCATCAATTATAATTTCTGCGAGTGGTATGTGTGAAGTAGGAAGAATAAAACATCACTTAAAACATAATTTGTGGAATCCAAAGAACACAATACTTTTTGTGGGATATCAAGCACCAGGCACTTTAGGTGCGAAAATTGTAGGTGGAGAGAAAAAGGTAAAAATATTTGGAGAAGAAATTGCTGTAAATGCTAGAATTGAATATATAGAAGGATATTCAGGACATGCAGACCAGGAATGGCTATTAAATTTTATATATTCATTTATACATAAACCAAAGCATATTTTCTTAGTACATGGAGAACCAGAAGGTCAAAAAATATTAAAAGATAAAATATTAGAAACAACACAAATACCAGTTACAATACCAGACTATGGGGAAACATATGAACTAGATGAAAAAATAAATATGATAGCAAAAATAGATAGATTTGATAAACCAAGATATTTAAAACTAGAAGTAATAGATAGATTGGCAACTTTACAAGAAGAAATAGAAGAAATGCAAGAAATAATAAAAGACGACATGTTTAATACAGATAAAAATGATGAAGAAATACAAGAAATAAATGAAAAAATAAAAGAATTAGAAAGACAGATTGTAAAAATAATATCTTAAGGAGAAGAAATGGAAAAATATTTTAATGATGCAATAATTGGAAACGAACACATTACAGCAAGCTTCACAAAAAAAGGAGAGCTATTAAGACTACTATACCCAAACACAGACTATAAACAATTTATAGACTTTTTCCATATTGGGTTAAAAATAAATGATTCTAATATAGTGTATTTGCATAATGACATAAACAACATATATAATCAATACTATATAGAGGGAACCAACATATTAAACACAGAAATTTTAAATACTTATTTTAAACTAAAAATCGTGCAAACAGATTTTGTATGTGTAAAAGAAAATGTTTTAGTAAGAAGGCTTAAATTTGTAAATGAAAATGTAATTGATTTAAACTTAAATTTACTAATTCACTCAAAACTAATTTCTACAGACAATAACCAAGTAAGTGGATTATGTAAAAACGATTCATTACTTCAATACATGCATGATTACACAGTGTGTACTTTTTCAAAGGAGAAAATATTAAGTTCACAAATAAATAACACAAAAGCTAATATTAATGAAGGTCAAATTGGGGATAAAGATTATGTAGGAATGTCCATGGATTCTTCTATAAGTTATGATTTAGGAATATTAAAACCAAATGAAGAAAAAACTTTTGAATTATATATTTATATAGATGATAACAAAAATGGTCTATATGGTATAGAAAAAACAATTGAAAGAATTAGAAAAATAGATTTTAAAACTGAATATGATAATACAAAAAAATATTGGAGAAGATATTTAAAAAATCATGATGGCTTAAATCTAGATTTAACAGATAACTTAAGAAATAATAAAATCCAAGAAATATATGAAAGAACAATATTACTATATCCTCTTCTTATAAATAATGAAACAGGTGGAATCTCTGCGGCTGTTGAAGTAGATGAAAAGTTGACTCAGTGTGGAAGATATACATACTGCTGGCCAAGAGATGCAGTATTCATTGTAGAGGCAATAGATGCTTTAAATATGCAAAAAGAAGTGGAAAAGTTTTATAAAGTATTTTGTAAAAATACACAAAGTAGAAATGGAATGTGGGAACAAAGATTTTTCACAGATGGAAAATTAGCACCATGTTGGGGCTACCAAATAGATGAAACAGCATCAGTAATATATGGAGTATATAAACATTATTTAAAAACTTTAGATAAAAAATTCTTAAAAGATAACTTAAAAATGTTAGAAAAGGCTACAAAATTTTTGAAGAGCTATGTAAATGATGTACTATTAAAGGAAAACAAAATGCATGTAAGCTATGACTTATGGGAAATGTGCGAAAGCATTCACTTATATTCAATGGCAAGCATATATGCTGCATTTGATGCAATGATAAAAATATATGAAGAACTAAAAGAAGAATTTACGAAAAACAGAATAAAACAGGAAAATGTAAATAAAGACAAGGAAACATTAAGAGAGAAACTTGTAGAAATAAAAGAATTTTGCCTACAAAACTTTTATGATGAAACCAAAAAAAGTTTTGTGAGAAATTTGGATGATAAAAAAATGGATATAAGTATATTAGGAACAGTTTATCCATTTAATATGTTCAAAGCAAAAGAAAAAAAAGTATTAAATACAGTAGAAAGAATAAACATGACTTTAAGAACATATACAGGAGGATACCAACGCTTTGAAGGAGACCATTACATGGGAGGAAATCCTTGGGTAATATCTAACCTATGGATGGCAAATTATTACTTAGAAACAGGAGAAAATAAAAAAGCAAGAGAATGTTTTGACTTCGTATTAAAAACAGCAGGAATGCATGGATACCTTGCAGAACAAATAGATAATAACTTAATGGCACCTGCTTGGATAATAGGACTAGGCTGGTCACATGCAATGTTTATAATAACACTTCAAAAAATGATAGAAAAAGGTTTAGTAAAATAAAAAATATTAATAGAGACGGGGCTTTCTTATATTGGAAAGCCCCGTCTTCATTAAAACTAGTTTTTTAAAAATCACAATTTTTTGGTGTTCTTGGGAATGGAAGTACATCACGAATATTTTGAATACCAGTTAAGTACATCATCATTCTTTCGAAACCTAAACCAAATCCTGCATGGCGTACACTACCATATCTTCTTAGGTCTAAATACCACCAGTAATCTTCTTCATTCATTCCTAAATCATGTATTTTTTGTTGTAAAACTTCTAAATCATCTTCTCTTTGACTACCACCAATTATTTCTCCAATTCCAGGAGCTAAAAGGTCACAAGCTGCAACTGTTTTTCCATCTGGGTTTTGCTTCATATAGAAAGCTTTTATTTCAGCTGGATAGTCTGTAACAAATACAGGTTTTTTAAATAATTTCTCACAAAGATATCTTTCGTGTTCTGTTTGAAGGTCTGACCCCCAATGAACAGGAAATTCAAAATTATCATTATTTTTTTCAAGTTCTTTAATAGCATCTGTATAAGTAATTCTAGCAAAATCAGAATTTAATACATTGTTTAATTTATCAAATAAGCCAGTATCAATAAATTTATTGAAAAATTCCATTTCTTCTGGGCAATTATCCATTACATATTTAATAATATATTTTACCATATCTTCGGCTAAATCCATATCATCTTTTAAATCAGCAAAACATATTTCTGGTTCTATCATCCAAAATTCAGAAGCATGTTTTACAGTGTTAGAATTTTCTGACCTAAAAGTAGGACCAAAAGTGTAAACATTTCTAAATGCAAAAGCATATGTTTCAACATTTAATTGACCACTTACAGTAAGGTGAGCAGGTTTTCCAAAAAAGTCTTTTGAGTAATCTACTTGTCCATCTTCTGTTAAAGGTAAGTTATTAACATCTAATGTAGAAACATTAAACATTTCTCCAGCACCTTCACAATCACTAGATGTAATTATTGGAGTATGAACATATACGAAATTTCTTTCTTGGAAAAATTTGTGTATAGCATAAGATAATACAGAACGAACTCTAAACACGGCGTTAAATGTATTAGTTCTAGGACGTAAATGTGCTATAGTTCTTAAATATTCAAAAGAATGTCTTTTCTTTTGAAGAGGATAGCTTAAATCTGCTAGAAATTCAACTTCAATTTTACTTGCTTTAATTTCAAAAGGTTGTTTTGCACCATCAGTTTTTACAAATTTACCTGTTACTTTTATTGACGAACTAAGAGGTAATTTACAAATATCATTAAAATTATCCAAACAATTGTCAAAAACAACTTGAACATTTTTAAAATAGCTACCATCATTAATTTCAATAAAGCCAAATGTTTTGGAGTCTCTAACGGTTTTAACCCAACCTTCTATAGAAACTTTTGCGTTTTCATACTTATCAACATTTGAAAATAAGTCGCGAATAATAATACTTTCCATAAAATACCTCCTAAATAAAATTTCTATTTAGTATACCACAAAAATATTGGAAATACAAACATTTTTTGGAAAAAATAAAAGAAAGGAGCCATCACAATTGTGATAGCTCCTTAGACTAGGGTTAAATGTGGCAGGAATTATACAACTCCTCCATCAAAATACGGAAGTTATGGGTGAGAGCCTCTTTCTTCTTGTAATCATTAATGATTACATTGCAATAGTAAAAATGATGGCTCCCTGCATCAACTTCTCTCCAACATTCAACAAATGCGGAGAAATTATCGGACTTTTTCAAGAACGTCTTGTAGTGAGCATTGCCCTCATCCTCCAACATTACGGAACGCAGAGATGTTGCCATGTAGGCAGGCAGGTGAGAGTAAACGTTCTGCTCCATTACCCTGTTCTCGAATTCCTCAGTTGCTTTACGCAAACCGGGGAGAGCATCCTTGATAGGGCTTGGCATGTCACCAGTCCAACACTCAGGAAGATCATGGAAGACTCCCATAAAGAAGTACTGGGTGGCCAGTGTTTCGTTAGAAGGATTTACCTCCAACGACATCAAATAGGAGAAAGCAGCAACGTCAAACATGTGCCCCAAAACGGAACACTGAACGATGTTGGGATGCTTGGCCCATCTAATGCGGTTACGAAGCTTGGAAAAGTTTCGGAAAATTTCCTGATATGCGTCAGACATAATAATGTCAAAACACGGCAAATCAGAAAATTCATTGATAACCTCCTGAAGCTGACCTTCCTTGGTCAAAAAATCCTTTTCAGCAATCAAGCCATGGATTTCTTTGAGTTCGAGAAGAGTCGAAACCTTGGTTGCTGCCCGATAGATGCGGGCTTCCAAACAATCAGTGGGAACTTGAAGATGCTGAAAGAAGGATTTGCTAGTGGATTTCTCCACGGCAGCCCAAATCATTTCGTTGAAGCTTTTCTTAGAGACATTGCCCAGATGAAAGATGATGTCCAAATTGGATTCACTTACATCGCACTGCATGGTTTTGGTGAAACCACGAAACAGTGCAAGCTTCGGGAACATGGTAAAGTCGACCTTGGTTCCAGTGTGAGCAATTTCAGTTGCCCAAAAGTATGTGATCATACAGTTGAGTGCCTGCTTGGAAGACTCGGTAAATTTACCGTTTGTGACGGTTACCTCACTCCAACGCCGAAGGCAAAGGAGTTCAAATAACATGTTGTTTACAGCTGTCAAATCCTTGGTAGTAATAATCTGTTTCATAGTAAGACCTCCTAGTCTTAAAAAAAATTTTGATAATATAATTATACAATATTTTCCTAATAAAGTCAATTTTATGTAAATAGTGTTGACATGTAAAATTGTGGTCTTACAAATTATGTGAAACAAAAGCTACTACAAATTTTAGAAGAAAAGAACTTGACAAAAAGATATTTTGCTATATAATAAAAATACATTAAAAAGAAAAATATATGTATAAAAGAACATT
>OIEN01000887.1_pt1 | contig 15414 bp, 3 predicted proteins | sample 1581741 | NCBI WGS metagenome assembly OIEN01 (sample SAMN01760944, study PRJEB22395) | human gut metagenome | reverse complement strand
GGCATCGGAAAGCTGCTGCTGCGGCTGGGGCTGGATGAAGATGCAAGCGTGCAGATCGACATGCAGTTCGACAGCGACGGCGTGTGGAGGACGGTGAAGACGCTGCAGACGGAAGTGAAGCGCAGCTACTACCTGCCGATTATCCCGCGCCGGTGCGACCACTTCCGCATCCGGATGACCGGAAACGGCGGATGCAGACTGTATTCGCTGGTGCGGGAAGTGTACAACGGCAGCGAACTATAAGAAAGGGGCGGACTATGGCAAACAGATACACATACGACGATTTTCAGAAAGCGATGCAGAGCAGCGGCCTCGGCGGGCAGTTCTCTGACGCAGACCTGAAGCTGGCGCAGCAGAATCCGGACGCAGGCATGAGCATCCTGAAGTACAAGCAGGACTACAAAAACGCCGCCACGGACGAGGCACGGGCACTGGCCAACCTCGGCGCGGAGGGCATCCGCTCCAGCTACGGCGGGTACACCGGCGGGCAGAGGGGCGCAAACTTCTACCTTGACCCGCTATCCCCCAATGACTTCCAGAGCAGCGCAGCGCCGACCTACAAAAACAACTATGCCGACACCATCAGCGGCCTTTTGGACAAGCAGCTGGGCTACGGCAGCTATTCCTACGGCGAGGCGCAGCCGGAATACAACAACCGCTACGACGCGACCATTCAGGACTTGCTTGACCAGATCGTGAACCGGAAGGACTTCAGCTATGACCCGGAGAACGACCAGCTTTACAGCCAGTACCGCAAGCAGTACACGCGGGAAGGCCAGAGAGCCACGCAGGACGCGCTGGGCGCGGCGGCGGCAGCCAGCGGAGGCATTCCGTCCAGCTACGCGGTGAACGCGGCGGCGCAGGCGGGCGACTACTACGCCAGCCAGATGACGGACAAAATCCCGGAGCTTTACAAGCTGGCCTACAACAAGTACATGAACGACTACAACATGAAGCTCTCTGACCTCGGCGCGGTGCAGGGTGCGGAGCAGAGTGACTACGACAAGTTCCTCAACGAGATGCAGCAGTACAACACCAACCGTGCCTTCGACTATCAGGCATGGATGGACGAGTACAACCGCATCAACAACGACCTGCAGACGGCGAGCGGGCTGGAGCAGCTGGACTACACAAAGTATCTGAACGACCTGAACCAGTACAACACCGACCGCAGCTTCAACTACGGGCAGCTGCTGGACGAGGTGAACAACCAGACGGCCAGACGCAGCGAGGCCATGAACAAGGCACTGACGGCGGCGGAGCTGGGAGACAATTCGTTCCTGAACGATTTGGGCATCAACACCGACAACAACCCGACGGACTATGAGCGGCGCTACCAGCTGGCGCAGCTGGCTGCACAGTACGGCGACTACTCCGGACTGCGGGAACTGGGCATCAACCCGGATGCAGCGGCGCTGAACCGATTTAACACCACGGCGGCGGGCAAGTCCACTTCCGGAGGGAGCCGAAGCAGTGGAGGCGGCGGAAACACAACGCCGCAGGAGACCGAGACGACCGGGCTGAGCGCGCAGGACATCGCAGCACTGAAGGCGGCCTACGGAACGAACATCGACGCTGACACATGGAACAGCATCCTGCAGAGCAATCCCGGCATTACGGAGGCAATGCTGACACAGGCGGGATTCACCAAGAACGGCGGCGATTCCGGCGGCGGGAATATCTCCGGCGTGACCGACTACGACAGCGCCATTGCCTACATGAAGGCGGCGGGTGTGGATGGCAGCGTGCGCTCCGGCCTGATGACCAAGAGCGAGTGGAGCCGCAGGAAGGCATCGCTACAGCAGTACGGCACCGGAGGCACTGAGGTAAAGAACTACAACAGCTACGCGGACTATATCAAAGATTACTGCGAATACGCCGCCAGTAAGTAAGGAGGACACGGTATGGCATCCTTTTCTGAGTGGAGCAACAACAAAATGAGACAGGCGACCGGCACAGCGAAGACGACCGGCACGCCGCAAAAGGCGCAGACCTTTTCCGCGTGGAGCAATCAGAAGCTGGGCAAGGTAGACACGCAGAAGAACCCTGCCAGCGGCAACACAGCCTTCGAGCGGAGCGGGAAAACCAGAGACGAGTATGACAGCAGCGTGCGGCAGAACTATGCCGCACGCGCAGCTGCATCTGATAAGCTAACGGAGAGCGAGTACAACCGCTCCGCTGCCATGCAGCAGAAGTACGGCAGCTATCAGAACTACCTCGTGGGCGCGACGGCGGATGGGAAATACTATTCGCAGCCGAAGCTGGGCATGGATATGGAGCGGAAATACAACACCGTGACCACCTATGAGGCGAACGCCAAAAAGAAGGCGGAGGAGCTGCAGAACGCCAATGAGACGGCGGGCAATCTCTATACGAAGCTGAACGAGCTGAGTGGGAAGCTGCCGGAGTTGCAGCAGTACGCGGGCAGCAGCGCTATTGCGTCCGGGATTGTGCAGCAGATGCAGCAGGAATATGCCAGCACGCTGAAACAGTATGAAGACGCGACGAAAGCGGTGGATGCCGCTTATGCCGCCTATGAGCCTGCGTGGAACCAGTACAAGCAGGCGGCGGAGGACTATGAAGCCTACCGCACAGAGCAGCAGAACCTGTTCGACAACTGGAAGAAGACCATCCGAACGGACGAGAACGCCATCAACGCCGACCTGACGGCGGCGCAGAGCAATGTGAAGCGGCTGCAAGAGCAGCAAAAGGCGCTGCAGAAGCAGGCACAGCAGCTGATGAACAAGGTATCTTCCCGGCGCGGCGGGACGAATGAGCTGATGCAATGGAGCCAGCAGGCACAGGCGCTGCAGGCGCAGGCCAAGGCCATGGACGGCAAGATCGCGGAGGCACAGGGCGCGGCGGATTTGCTGCAGGAGGAGCTGGACTGGAAGAAATATTACCAGTATGCCGACCTGACCAGCGCGGAAGACTTTGGCGAAAAGAGCCAATACAAGAGCACGGCAAACGGAAAGAAGCGCTCCAACATCGACGTTCTGTTTGATAACTACAGTGACGATGCCAGCGGCTGGGATGACCCGCTGTATGAGTACATCAACGGCAACAGCGAGGCGGGCGCGTACATCGCAAATCAAGCCGGGGCGAACTATGGCGGGGACAGCAACCCGCTGGGCGCTCTGTTCGGCATGGCGACGGAAAACAGATCGGAATCGCAGCAGATGACCGACGAAGAAGTGGCCATCTTCAACTATCTGTACGCCTCGCAGGGCAAGGACGCGGCACATGCCTACTATGACTACCTGACGGGCGATCTGAACTATCGCCAGCGGCAGGAAGAAGAGGCGTACTGGAGAGACTATGCAAAGGAATCTCCGGTGGGCAGCAGTGTGTTCAGCGTGCTGACTTCCCCGATGAAGGGACTGAGCTATCTCGGACAAGCGGCGGACTATCTCGGCACCGGAACCATTGACCAGAATGCGGCGTACAACCGCTTTTCCTACGCCAACAACGCCATTCGCAATCAGGTGGCGGAGACCATTGAACAGAGCGGGAACTGGGGACAGGCGGGCAGCTTCCTGTACCAGACCGGCATGAGTATGGGCGACTTCCTGCTGAATACTGCGATCACGGGCGGATTCGGCGGAGGCGGCGCACTGAGCGAGGGAATGTCCCTTGCCATTATGGGCACCGGCGCGGCGGCGGATGCCACCGTTGCCGCAAAGGATAGAGGACTGACAGATACACAGGCGTTCACACTGGGAACCATCGCGGGTGCGGCGGAAGTGTTTACAGAGAAGTTCAGCATCGAGGCGCTGCTGAAAGGCAAGTGGGAAGACGGAGCCATCAAATATATCCTGAAGAATGCGTTCACGGAAGGCGCGGAGGAAGTGGGCAGCGACTTCATCAACCTGTTTGCCGACATCCTCATCGCCAAGGACAAGAGCGAGTGGCAGCAGACCATAGACGCATATATGGCGGAGGGCAAGACGGAGGGCGAAGCCTTCGGCCTTGCAGTGGCGCAGCAGGCGGCGGAGATGGGGCTGGACTTCCTCGGCGGCGCACTATCCGGCGGCACCATGGCCACGGCGGGTGTGGGCATCGGAACGGTGCAGCGAAACGCCGGATACCAGCAGACCGGCAGCACGCTGCGCAAGATGGGCGACGAGATGGTGAACAGCATCATCGAGACGGCGGAGACCCTTGATGAAAACAGCGAGGCATACAAGCTGGGACAAGAGCTGAAGAACAAGCTGAACAAGGGCAAGAAGCTGACGGATACGGAGATCGGCAGACTGTTTGCGGAGACCACCAGAATGCTGGAAGAGACGGAACCGACTGCAGGACAAACCGGAACCGCTCAGGAACAGACGAAAGGCGTGGTGCTGCCGACGGCGGAAGAGACCGGCGGAACGGAACTGCCAACAGCTGAGCAGGCAGAAACGCAGACGCAGCAGCGCACAACGGAGCAGGAACGCCAAACTGCGCCGCTGAGAGAGACCATGGAGGCAGATCGGCTGGGCGTTTTGCCGACGGCGGAACAGGCGGAAACGCGGCAGAGAGCTGCGAGAGCCGAGACGGAAACGGAACGCACGGGCATTCTTGCGGGCGTGGACGAGGACACCGTCGCCAAGGTACAGCGCATCGCCAACATTGTGGGGCGCGAGGTGGTATTCTTCGACGAAGGCGCGGATAGCGCTGGAGGAATGCACAACGGCTACTACAACCCAGCAGACGGGAAAATCTATGTCAACGCACGCAGACAGAACCCGGTGGCCCAGATCATCAGCCTCGAACTGACACACAGCATCGAGGCAAGCGGAAGCTACAGCGATTTGCAGAAGCTGGTATTGAACCGCATCCGGCAGACCGGAGGAGACCTGCAGGCTATGCGGCAGCAGAAGGCGGAACTGTATGCGCGGCACGGCGAGAACCTGACGGACAACGCAGCCATTGATTCGGAGATCGTGGCGGAGTATGTGGAAAAGTACCTGCTGACCGACGAGCAAAGCATCCGCACCATGGTGCAGCAGAACCGGACGCTGGGACAGCGCATCCTGCAGTTTATCAACGAGCTGCTGGCAAAGCTGGGCAACAGCGACGCGCAGGAGCGGGCGTTCCTGACGAAGGCAAAGAATTATTACCAGAGCGCCCTGCAGGAGACACAGAGCAGCTTCACCGCAGACATGCAGCAGCGAGCCGCTGCGCAGGCGCAGAACATGAACACGCTGCAGCAGCAGATGGCAAACGGGGAAATCTCTGAAGAGGATGCAGAAGCGGCGTTCAACGACATGTATGACCCGGAGATCGACATGCAGCAGGGGCTGGGCGGATTGCAGCACAGCTATGCCGGGGCGAACGCCAACGGCGCGAACCTTGAAAGCCTGCGGGAAGCGCAGGAGATGCAGCAGGCCGGAGCCGACATGGAGAGCATCCGCAAGGCGACGGGCTGGCATCAGTTTGCGGACGGCAAGTGGCGGTTCGAGATCGACGACAGCAGGATGCAGCTGCGCACCGACGCGGCGGATATTCCCAACTACACCACGCTGGGAGAGCTGGTGGATGCGCCGGAGCTGTTTGAAGCCTATCCGGATATGGCGGATTTAAGCGTGACATTCCACACGCTGGAGGACGGACAGAACGGCGGATACAGCCGGAAGTTTGACAGCATCGAGCTGAGCCGCGACCTGAAGAACAGACCGGAGGCGCTGCTGAACTCCCTCATCCATGAGGCGCAGCACGCCATCCAGAACCGGGAAGGATTTGCCAGCGGGGCAAACCCCGCCTACTGGAACCGGAGAATGGAAAACGGATTTGACAGCAGGACGGCGGAGGAACGGCGAGAGGGCGCACGACTGCAGGAACAGTATGAGCAGATACGGGAGAGCGACCCGCGGTTCGTTGCGGCTATGGAAGAGCTGGTTGCCATGGCACCGAAGGTGCCGCGCGGGAAGGTTGACCTGAACACATGGGAGCAGATCGAGCCAGACCCGCCGGAGTGGGTGCGCTACGACGAGCGCAGAGACCAGCTGGAGGAACAGTACGGCGACCGCGTATGGGACTGGTACAGCCTGCGGGACAGCATCGACCGCAACGCGAGGAACGGAGGCCGGATGCCGACCGACCTGTACCGCGACACGGCGGAGCGGCGGGAGCTGACGGCGCAGGACCGCCGGGAGACATCGCCTGACTATGGCAGCGAGGACACGGTATTTGCTGACAGTGGGGATGGCTACGCCATCGGAAAGACCTCGGACAACAAGCCGTTCGTGGAGGTGGAACAGGACATCCTTGCGGGCGTGCCGGAGGCAGACTGGGTGAAGACCGTCAAGGAGAACCTGAAGAAAAAGTTCCCCAACGGCATCACCGTGGGGAACAACGAAATTCAGATTGACGGCAGAAGCAGACAGGAGATGACTTTCTCCCGGTACATGCAGTGGCTCTATAACAACGACCCGCAGCTGCACGCGGACAAGCTACGCGCCACGGACAATGCCGACGAAATCCTGCGCGCAACGACGGACTGGGTGAACGAAGGGCTAAACCATCCGCGCAAGGACAGAATCACGGACTTCGCCAGAGGTAATGTGTTGCTGCGAGTGGGCGGAAACGACTACACGGCGGACGTGGTGGTAGGCACGAAGAAAAATGGAAGCATGGCACTGTATGATGTGCTAAACCTGCAGCCGACCTCTTTTACAGAAAAAGAGGCGGATGCAGCAATAAGCACGAACCCGTCACCGGGAGCTGCCAGAAGCACTGCATCCGTCTCTGACGATAGTGTAGCAGAGAAGCTGCCGCCTGTCAAGAAGCGCTTCTCCATCGACGAGCCGGTGGAGCGGACGAAGGACTTGATCGCCGTACACAACAAGGACTGGTCTGTTATTCGTGACGCGGCCTTGAACTGGGGCGGCATCCCATCCCCTTCCGTGGCCATCGTGGACGCGGCGGAGGGGCACACGAAGTACGGAGATACCAGCGTAGTGTTCCCACGTGCCACCATAGACCCGGAGGCAGACCCGCGTAACAAGGTGTACGGCGGCGACGCATGGACACCGACAAAGGACAATGCGCTGGTAGAGCGCGAGGTGAACTACGAGGCGCGGCGGGCGTTCGATGAGAACATCAAGAACCTGTCCAGCCAGTTTGCGGGCGGCGTTTTCCAAGGCAGCGGCACGCTGGGCAAGATCGGATTGGAGAATGAGACCAGATGGGAGCCGGAAGAGATCGCCGACAAGCTGGCGAACCATCCGGAGGTGCAGGCGGCATTCCTTCAGAGCGAGGGCAAGAGCCTTGAACCGGTGTACTGTGACAAGCAGTTCGACCGTTTCTTCAGCAACGCGACCATTCAGCGGTACCTCGACGCGGTGGGCGAACAGGAAGTGGCGCGACTGGCGGTGAAGCTGATGACCGGCGAGCGCCTGACGGCGGAAGAGATGAAACCGGCGGAACAGACCATCCGGGAGGTCTATGCAGAGGAACACGCCAACTTCCTGAACCGCAGACCGGAATCCAAGGAGAAGCGCATCGACTACTACATGAAGAACAACGTGTTCCCTAACCGGGTGGAGGACTTCATCCGGAGCACGCAGGAGTTCTATGAGAGCGGCGGAAGCGCGGGCGAGATCGACAGGGAAGCCACGGCGGCCAAGATGATGGAGATGATCGCACCGGGCGGAAGCTGGAACGATGCGCTGCGGACGGTGAAAGACTGGGTGCAGCCACAGCTGGAGGGGCTGCTGGGCGAGCGGGGCATCTACAACGGCGAGGATGTAGTGACCGACAGCGGCAGACGCAGCTTTGCACAGACACACTGGAACTACACGGCGGAGAACATCGTGAAGGCCATGAACATGGCGGCAGCCAAGGGCGCGAACATGTACGGCGTGACACCGGAGACACTGGCGGCAACGGCCACGCGGGAATATCGGAACGTGGACGAGATGCACGCGGACGAGGCGAGACTGCGCACGGTGAGCGAAGAGGAACACGAGAAGGCGCTGCGAGACCTCGGCATCTACCTTGACCGGGTGACGGACGATCTGCTGCGTACCACAAAACACCAGTTCGACAACACCTTCGAGGAAGAGCAGAACCTGAGCCGCATCATTGCAGAGGCAGCCAAAGGCAAGAAGACTGCGGCGGCGGTGAAGGCGGCGTTCCGCAAGGAAGGCTATGCCATCAGCGACGGGCACGCCAAGAGCATCCTTGCGCTCATTGACCGTGCAGCCAACATCCCTACGGGCTACTACGAGGCGAAGGCGCAGAGAGTAGTCCCATTCAGCGAGGCGGCGGCCATCATCGCGCCCACCAGCGCACCGGCGGTGAAGGCGGCCACGGGCGTGAACATCATCCAGTACGAGACCGGAAACGACGAACAGCGGCGGGAGCTGGTGAACGGGCTGGAGGGGGTGAAGTTCTCCATCAGCGAGGACAGTGACGGCAGGCAGCTGACGGAAGCGCAGCAAGAGTTCTTCAAGGACAGCAAAGCGGTGGATGGCAAGGGACGGCTGCTGACGCTCTACCATGGAACCGGAACAAAGTTTACGGTCTTCGATAAGGCGCGCATCGGGGAAAACTTTGCAGACAGAGGCAGTGATCTCGGATTTTACTTTAGCCCATACATTGAGGATGCAACCGGGTATGCACGAGAGGCGACCGGCTACAAGGGCAAGGGGGAAATCATGCAGGTTTATTTGAACCTGAAAAACCCGCTTGTCATTGAGGACGAAGGCTGGGGCAGTGCAATCGGACAGGCAGACATCCGGCACGGAGACCTGAAGCGCTGGGCGCAGGAAGGCGGACATGACGGTATCATCGTAAAGTCCACTGACATTGAGATGGACGACAACGGAACGCCGGACGCGGTATACATCGCCTTCTCCCCGGAACAGATCAAGAGCGTCACCAACGAAAACCCGACAGACAATCCGGACATCCGGTTCTCTATCAGCGAAGGTGGAGAGTATGACGGAGCGGTCAAACTGAAGGAAAGCACCATTGACACCTATCTGAGAGACTATGCAGCAAAGAGCAGCCCGAAGTATGCAAAGGCGTACATTGCCTACATGACACCGGATGACTTCCTGAACCTGACCACCAGCGAAAGCGGGCGGCAGATCGTGGAGCAGCACAGCAAGACGCTGGACGCGGAGAAACTGGGCGAAGCCACGAGGTGGCAGCCTATCCAGCTGAACATTGACCACGAAACCGGAGAGGTGCTGGGACACGAAGGACGGCACCGCGCGGTGGCCATGCGAAATGCAGGCGTGGAACAAATCCCGGTGCTGCTGTTCGATTCCTCCAACAAGTATTCCAAGAGCGAGATCGGAGAGCTGACGCTGACCGGGCAGGACTTCGGTGGCACATGGTCTGACGCGGAGGTGCGGGTGCATAACCTGCTGCCGCTGAGCTATGAAAATCGCGATGCGGTGGTGGAGCGTTTCACCATGCCAACTGATGAACGGACGCTGCAATATTCCGTCACAGAGGGGGAAACGACGGAGGCGACGCTGCCGACGGCGGAGGACGAAGAGAAGAAGAACAGCATCCGCACATCGCTGCCGAAGAAGGCACAGGACTACCTGAAGCGGGCTGAAAACGCCCTTGTTGGGCGCGTAAGCCGCGCGCTGAGCGTGCCGCACTTTGCACAGAGGGAATACCTGCAGAAGATCGCGCAGCAGATCAGCGAGGAGTACCTGACCACCGGGCGCGTTTCGGAAGAGACGGCGGCGGAACTGTTCGAGCGGGCATACAGTGAGGGCATCGTGGTGGATGAGGAGTTCTACCAGCAGTATAAGGACATCAAAGATCACCTTCGCACGCAGGCTGTGACCATATCGGAGGAAGACAAGCACGACATTGCGGACTTCAATGACTTCCGAAAGAGCGCCTTCGGGCGGCTGCGCATCGTCAACGAGGGCGGGCTGCCGGTGGATGTGGCGTATCAGGAGCTGCAGGACATGGCACCGGAGCTGTTCCCGGATGATCTGACGCATCCGGCTGACCAGCTGGTGCGCATGTTTGAAGTGGCGCAGAGCATCGAAAAAACGGAGAAATCCCTGAGCGAATACTATGGACGGGATGCGGAGGAGTTCAAGCGCTGGGCGAAGAATGACTTTGATGCTGCCATCGGAGACACCATTGGAGACCTGCGCACTGTGAAACGCTATGCTGACGAGCGTGCGGCAAAGGCAAACGCGGCGGCGGAGACACCGATGACGACGGAACAGGTCACAGAAGCCTACAAGCAGCTGAAGAAGGCGCGGTGGGAATCGGAGAAAGCAAAAGCGAAGAACCTGCTGACCGACCACGACAATGTGCAGCTGGGACGGCTGCTGAAGGGTGAGATCGAGCTGGAGCACCTTGACCCGAAGACGGACAATGTGAAGGGCATCACCGCTGTATATGAGGCCACAACGGAGTACGAGCGGCTGGTGAAGTTGCTGACGGAGTACAAGCAGAGCCAGCGGGCGAAGCTGCGGGAAGAGGCGGACAAGTTCTTAGAGACTGCAAACGACTGGAAGGACAAGAAAGCTGGTATTCTCTATTCCCGCGAGACGATGGAGCGCAATATCCTTGACATCGTGAAAGACAAGAAGCTGGCGCAGGAGATCATTGCAGAGTATTTCACACCGGTGCACGAGGCGCAGGCAAAGTCCACGAGACTGAAGAACAAAATGCGTGAGCGGGTACGGGCGCTGAACCTGAGCACCAAAGAAACGAAGGCCATGCAGAAGGAGGGGAAAATCTCTGAAGCGCACGCCGTGCAGCTGCTGGGCGAAGCGATGGATAACATCCGGATGCTGGAGAACAGCAGAGGGCGCATGGCGGAGCGGGACGGCAAGACGCTGAGCGACTGGCGCAGCATCGTGCAAAATATGTGGGCGCAGAACCCGCAGCTGGACAAGGCAAAGATCGAGCACGCGGTGGAGGAGTTCCGCAGCATCTACGACGAGCTGTTCCAGCAGATGAACGAGGCCAGAGTACGCAACGGGTACGAGCCGGTGAACTACCGCAGCGGCTACTTCCCACATTTCCAGCCGGGTGACGGCGACGGCATCATGGGACTGTTCGGCAGGGCGCTGGGTATCGACACACAGGTGACGGCGCTGCCCACCACCATTAACGGCCTGACACACACCTTCCGACCGGGCATCCAGTGGTTTGGAAACGCACAGCAGCGCCTTGGCTTTGACACGGCCTATGACGCAGTGGAAGGCTTCGACCGATACATAGAAGGCGTAGCGGATGTCATCTATCAGACGGACAACATCCAGAAGTTGCGGGCGCTGGCGACACAGGCACGATACCGCACCGGCGACGAGGGCATCCGCAAGCAGGTGGACACGGTGTACGCCGACACGCGGCTGACAGAGGAAGAGAAGCGCAGCAAGATCGACAGCATCTACGAAGACGGGCGGTTTGCGCTGTCGAACTTCGTGGTGGAGCTGGAGGAGTACACCAACCTGCTGGCCAACAAGAAGAGCCGCGCAGACCGCAACATGGAGCAGGCGCTGGGCAGAAACATGTACAACCTTGTGAAGGGACTGGAGAGCCGCGTGGCTGCCAACATGGTGGCCATTAACCCGGCATCGTGGCTGACCAACTTCATCCCGCTGACGCAGGGAGGCGCGATGCTTGACCGTGGGGAACTGCTGCGCGGCATGTGGCAGACGCTGCAGAGCTTCAAAGAAAACGACGGCATTGTGGATGCGTCTGCCTTCCTGACCAACCGTAAGGGCAGCGACCCGCTGGTGCGGACATGGGCACAGAAGGCATCGGCCACCATGTCTTCGCCGATGGAGTATATCGACCAGTTTACCGCCGGAAGTCTGGTGCGTGCGCGGTACAACCAGAACCTGAAGCGCGGGATGAGCGAGACTGCCGCCATGACGGAGGCGGACAACTGGACGGCGGGCGTGATGGCTGACCGCAGCAAAGGCTCCACGCCGACACTGCTCAATCGGAGCAATCCGCTGACGAAGGTCTTCACGCAGTTCCAGCTGGAGGTCAACAACCAGCTGAGCTATCTCTTCAAGGATATGCCGCGCGCATACAAGGAGAAGGGACTGGCGGCGCTGGCAATGGCGCTGTTCAAGTTCTTCCTCGGCGCATGGCTGTACGATGAAGTCTACGAATATTTCATCGGACGCAGACCGGCGCTTGACCCGCTGGGCATCCTGAACGACACCGTGGGCGACATCACCGGATATGAGCTGCCGAACCTTGTGGAGCTGGGCGTAGGTGCTGCGACAGGCGATATGCCGTCTTTTGAGACGGAGAAGAAAAACGCCTACGACACCGTGACCGAAACGCTGGGCGATGTGGCGGAGGAATTGCCGTTCATCGGCGGCGTGCTGGGCGGTGGGCGCGTCCCGATCAGCAGCGCTCTGCCGGATTGGGACAACCTACTGAAGACTGTGACGAGCGACACATGGAGCACCAAGAAGAAGCTGGCCACGGCGGGCAAAGAACTGATGAACCCGCTGACCTATCTGGCGCTTCCGTTCGGCGGCGGACAGCTGAAGAAGATTTACCAAGGACTGAGCGCAACGATCAAAGGGGGCAGCTATTCCGTAGACGCTGAAGGAAATGATCTGCTGCAGTACCCGGTGTACAATGATGACCCATGGCAGGCTGCGCTGAATGCGGGGCAAGCCATGCTGTTCGGCAAAACCTCACTGAAGACCGGAAGGGACTGGGTAGAGAGCGGATTCAAGAGCTTCGGCGCAAAGGAGACTGCTGCCTATCAGGGAATGACGGAGGCTGGCGTGCCGGAAGAAGATGCGTACAACCTGCTGAAGGAGCTGCGCGGGACGAAGAAGACGGAGACGGAAAGCAAGGCCGAAGCGGAACGAAGAGTACTGCAGGCCGCAGACATCTCCGGCGACGGAAAGAGTGTGGCCTATTATGGGCTGATGGCAACCGACAAGGAACGGGAGCTAATGGACACATTGGCCGACAGCGACGCGGACATGGGCGCGGTGACGCAGGTACTGCTGGATGTTAAAAACGCGGGAAGCATGAAAGGAGCAGAAGCATCCAACGCAAAGCGCACCGCACTGGCGGAAAGCCCACTGACGGACGACGAGAAGCGGGAGGTGTACAGATACCTATTCGGCGAGAAGCAGGAAGACGGCAGCTACACCACGAGCCGAGACGATGACATTATGGCATTCGAGCAGGCGGGAATGGACTTTGATACGTTCATGAAGGTGCAGAACGAGTACACCACCGTCAACGAGAAGTACAGCGGCGCATCAGAGAAGGCGGTGGAGTTCTCCCGCTGGGTGAACAGTCAGAATCTGGCCGCAGAGCAGGCGGAAACCGTGCGGGACTGCTTCAAGTATTACAGTCAGATTCCGGCGGAGGCAGCACGGTACGACAGCTTCGTTTCGGCGGGACTGAGTGATGACGCAGCCTACGAGCTGGCAAACAGCCTGAACGCACTGGAGCCGGAGGACGGCAAGGACAGCGTGAGCGGCCTGCAGCGCTACCGCGCAGTGGTGGATGCGGGCTTGAGCACCGAAGAGCAGATGAGCGTGCTGGGCGAGATGATGCAGGAGAGCGAGTACAGCAAGCTGCAGACGGGATACAGCTACGGCGTGACACCGGAAGCGTATGTCTCATTCCGGGAGCTGCTGCCGAAGTTCGACTTTGACGGCAACGGCACATTCAAGCAGGAAGAGGTGGAAGCGGCCATTGATTCTATGGGCGGCGGCGGTAACGGCATCGTGCTGCCGGGAGCGGGCGGCGGGCAGAGCCTGACGGTGACGCAGCAGGCTGCACTATGGCAGCTGGCAAACAAGAGCTGGAAGCCTGCGAAAAACCCGTACAGCACCAGCGTGGGGCAGAAAGTCTACGACGCGCTGAACGCTGAGACAGAGAGTGGCATCGTACTGCCGGATGGCGCAAGCTACACCGGCGGGCTGGTACTGCCGAAGGCATAAAAAAAGAACACCGCCGGGGAACCCGGCGGTGTTCTGCTGCATTGTCAGGGCAGTATAATTGTCAAAAGCCCATCTTCCCAACAATCAATGCAGGGAGAATAGCCTTTATATTCTGCCAACTCGGTGTTGTATATCCAATACTCGCGCCCTGCAATGTGATAGCAGCCATAGTGGTGATAACGATAGCCTTCTTCCGTGACGATACAAGCGCCGTTGCGAAAGAAGCGCAGCTCATTGTAGTAAGTGGACAGGATTGCACTGCGGCCAGCAGCATCTCCGTCGGCATAGCCGGTGCTGTAGCCATCTTTACACCCGACATCATAGCCGCTTTCATAAGCGGTACTTTCGGCATCTGCATAGCCTTCTTCATAACGGTCGCGATATTGCTCTTCGAGCTGCGCCTGCAGCTGCTCGACTTCGCTGGATGCACTGCCGTATCGGAGAGCAAGGAGAACCGATGCACAAACAAGGATAAATATAGCCAGTTGGTAGCCGACAACATCGCGGCGGACGGGCTTACGATTTGGCTCAATGGTAACAATATCTTCGGGCTTCTCTTTCGAAACACGCTGCTGAAGGCGATGAATGATGAGGCGCGGCGCGAGATATACACCGAGAAAGTAGACGCAGACTGTCAACAGCCCGGAGCTGATACCGCCGAGGGCAGGAAGCACACCAGACATGGAGAGCGCAACAAGCACAGTACTGGAAATCAGAAGGCCGCAGCCATACACGAGCCATTTCATAAGTCTACCTCCAAAAAATATTTTCCGTCTAATCATCTTTTTTATAAGATTAACACGAAGACATGGTAAGTTCAAGCAAGAATATGCAAAAGATGATTATGAGGAGGCGGAGCAGTACGGCTGTACACACTGGGTGAGCGATACAACCTATGCGGCGAGCGGGTGCGGGAAGCACGGATACATACTGGATGGTCACAGGAAGAACTGGCAGCGAAGCTGCAGCTGGCCGGTCTTCAGCTGGGGCAGATGGCTGTGAGCAGAATTGAAACCGGCAAGCGCGTGGTGCCGGACTTTGAGCTGCCGATACTGGCCGAGGTGCTGCGCGTGAGCACGGACTGGCTGCTTGGGAAAGAATAATCCCTCCACCTGCGGGCGGAGGGATTTTGCATATATTGACACCTGCCGTAATCAGCTTTAGAATAAGCGCAAGAAAGCGCAAAGGAGAAACACGGCATGGAGAGAAAGTTCAAGCGGTTCCACCACCTGACCTATACCGACAGACTGAAGATTGAGCAGATGCACAACGGCGGAGCCGGGATTCAGGAGATCGCGGATGCGCTGCGCGTCAACTACACCACCGTGTACCGGGAGCTGAAGCGTCCGGGCGTGATGTACGACCACCTGAACGGCGACTACACCACGGACAAGCGCTACTCCGCCGACATCGCGCAACAACAGTATGAATACGGAAAGACCGCCAAGGGCAGACCGATCAAGCTGGGGAATGACTATGCGCTGGCGGACTCCATTGAGCGCAA
>OIEN01000886.1_pt1 | contig 15425 bp, 24 predicted proteins | sample 1581741 | NCBI WGS metagenome assembly OIEN01 (sample SAMN01760944, study PRJEB22395) | human gut metagenome | reverse complement strand
ATTATTTTGAAATTGCAACAAAAGCAATTCAAGAAATGTATAGACAAGTGGGGACGCCAGTACTTGATGAGAATGGAGTTATGAAAAAAGGATTAATGATAAGACATCTAATATTACCAAATGAAGTACAAAATAGTAAAAAAGTTTTGAAATGGATTAAAGAAAATATAGATTCAAATGTATATGTAAGTATAATGGCACAATATTTTCCAACATATAAGGCTAAAGAAGATAAATATTTAAACAGAAAATTAACAAAAAAAGAATACTCAGAAATAGAGCAATATTTGTATTTGCTAGATATAGAAAATGGATATATGCAAGATCTAGGAAAACATGAAGAAGAATATGTTCCAGATTTTTAGTTTATAAAAATAGTTTTTATTTCTGTTGAAAATAATCATTTTATGCAATATAATATCAGTATATATAAACTATTAGAAAGAGGCAAGAAAATGGCAATATATACATGCAAAGAGAGAATAGATTTAGAAGATGTTGGTTATTCAAACAAAATAACTAATAAGGCAATATTAAAAATATTAGAAAATGCAGGAGCTAGGCAATCAGAGACTGTACATTTTGGATTGAATGATATGGAAAATGTAGGTTTTAGTTGGATTCTACTAGGCTGGAAAGTACAAGTTTTAAAAAGACCTATATATAATGAAGAATTAACAGTAAAAACTTGGGGAAGAGATGCTAATAAAATTTTTACATATAGAGATTACGAAATATATGATGAAAATAACGAATTGTGCACAATTGCTACAAGCAAATGGGCTATTGTAGATATAAAAACAGGAAAGTTAAGAGAATTAACATCAGACATTATAGGAAAATATCAGTGCGAGACGAAGAAGGTTTTTGAACAAGATTATACACTAAAATTAAAAGAACCAGAAACAGTAATTAATAAACAAATTCATAAGGCACAAAGAAGAGACATAGATATTAATAAGCATATTCATAATTTATGCTATCTGGATTATGCATATGAAGCTTTACCGGATGAGATATATGAGCAGAAGGAATGCAATAACATAGAAATTATGTACAAAAAGCAAATAAAATTAGGTGATGAGTTTGAGTGCATGTATGCAATGGAAAATAATGAAAATATTATTACTCTGAAATCTGCTGATGAAAACATATTGCATGCAATTGTAAAATTATATTAGAGTGTGAGGAAACAATATGAAGACAAAAGATGAAAAACTGTATATAGTCATAAATGTTATTTTGATGTTAATAATACTAGTTTTAGGAATATTTATATATGTTGTTATTAGGTCAAATAGAAAAGAAATAATAACAGGATATGAACAAAGCATTAATATGATAATTTCTAGTATGCATGTAGAAAAAATGAATATGGCAACATCAGGCATAGAAAGTGATAATGCAAGCCTGGTAATTCCGATAGAAGATGACATAGATAACTTTGCGGAATATAAATTTGCAGAGACAAGGAACAACAAGTATTATTACAATCAATTGAATGACAATGCAAAATTAATTTATGATGACATAGAAGCAAATTTAGCCAATATGACATCTGGAAAGTACGAGATAAAATTATCGAATAATATTGCAAATATATTATTTGATGTAGATGGAGAAAACCAACTTGATAAGAATTTTCAATCTGCATGGGATGCAATAATGCAAGACCGAACAGATACATTTTTTATTGATGTTACTAAAATAAATTTAAAGATTAGAAAAACAACATATGGAAATAACGTTTCATATTCTTTATCAATTGTTCCGGCAGATGACAATGGATATTTAGAACAAGGCTTGATGAATAAGGATATGGTAAATGCAACGCTTAATAAAGTGAAGAATGTAAGAGATGCTATTGCTACCAATTTGTATGGAAGCGACTATGATAAAATACTGATGGCACACGATTGGATTATTGATAATCTGGAGTATAGCCAAGAAATCGAGAATAATAATGTGTACAATTTATATGGAGCATTAATAGATAGAAAAGCAGTATGCGAGGGGTATGCAGAGGCCTTTAAGTACATCATGGATGCAATAGAAATTCCTTGTATAATTGTTAGCGGAACTGCAACAAATTCCGAAGAAACAACAGAAAATCATGAATGGAATTATGTGCAATTAGATAAAAAATGGTATGCCGTTGATACGACATGGGATGACCCGATTGTAAGGGGAATAGGAAAATTAACGAATCCGATTAAACATAAATATTTTTTAGTTGGTTCAAGATTATTAGAAGAAAATCATTTTGCTAATGGAAAAATTACTAAAACAGGTCAAGAATTTATATATCCAAAATTACAAGAAGAAAATTATAAAAAATAAAGAGTAACTTAAATTACTCTTTATTTTTATATAAATTATTTTCCTATTATTTTAGGTCCAATAGTAGTTACCGTTCCAGCACCAATAGTAAGAACTATATCATTTGGCATAACTCTATCTCTAATATATTTAGCAATTTCGTCGAAATCTGACATATATAAAGCTTTTTTTCCTACACGATTGATATTAATCTGATCAACTAAATTTTGAGATGAAATTCCTAAAGTATCAGATTCTCTTGCCGCATATATATCTGTAACAATAATATTATCAAATCCAGAAAGAGCTTGTGCAAAATCAGTTAATAAATTTTTTGTTCTGCTATAAGTATGAGGTTGGAAAACAACCCAAGATCTATTGAATTTTTTCTTTTTCATTGCGTCATATACAGCTTTAATTTCTGTTGGATGATGTCCGTAATCATCGTAAACATTAGCACCATTAGTACTTCCAACAAATTCAAATCTTCTATGAGCTCCAGTATATTTTAGCAATCCCTCTTTAATGTCTTCTTTGTCTATTCCGTATTCATAGCATGTTGCGATACAAGCTAAAGCATTGTAAACATTATGCATTCCAGGAACAGAAAGCTTAATACTCTTGAAAAATGTGTTATTTCTGTACACATCAAAAAGAGGGAAACCATTATTGTCAAAAGTAATATTTCTTGCAATAAAGTTAGATTTCTCATTTTGAATTCCAAAAGTAACTATTTTTGCATTGGTATTTTTATATAAATCTGCAGAATTTGCATCATCAGCATTCAAAACCAATAAACCATCTTTAGGTAGTAATTTTACGAATTTTACGAATGCACTCTTTACATGGTCTAAGTCTTTAAAATAATCTAGATGATCGTTATCAATATTTAATATAATTTCTGTTCTTGGATGAAATTTCAAAAAACTCTCTACATATTCGCAAGATTCTAATATAAAATATTCACTATTACCAACTCTATAATTTCCATCTATTTGCTTTAGAATAGCACCTACCTGTATTGTTGGATCCTTATGAGCCTCCATAAAACAAACTGAAATCATGGAAGTCGTTGTTGTCTTGCCGTGTGTTCCAGAAATACTAATTGTATCCCTGTAAGCCTTTGTTATTATTCCAAGAAATGTTGATCTTTCCATTGTTTCGATGTTTAATCTTCTAGCCTCTTGCAATTCTATATCGTCATGAGAAATTGCAGCACTGTAAACAACTAAATTTGCATTTCTTAAATTGTCTAGGTCATGGCCTATTACAACTGAAATGCCATTATCTCTTAATTTCTCAACTAATTCAGATTCATTTGCATCAGAGCCTGTAACATAAAAGCCCCATTTTTTTAGAATAGTGGCAATACCGCTCATGCTTGTTCCACCAATTCCAATCATATGTATATGTTTATATTGTTTTAATTCTTCTAAGTTAATCAATCTAAGCACTCCTTTACACAGTTTAAATTATTACCAATATATTATATACTTAAAACCAAACTTTTTCAACAGATTTTACAAAACAAACAGCCATAAAAAGAACTTAATATAATATATTATAATGTAAAAAATATATTCATAATAAAAAATGATAAATTTTTTAAAAAAATAGAAGGAAAAAAATATAAAATGGAGAATAATATAAATGTACATACTAATAATTGTACAAAATAATAAAAAACATTGGAAGGCGGTGCTCTTATGGAAATTACAGAAGTACGTATTAAAAAAGTTAATTCAGGAAATAGAGTGAAAGCAGTTGCTCAAATAACATTTGATAATGAATTTGTTGTTCATGAAATCAAAGTTAAAGAAAAATCAGATGGAGAACTATTCATAGCTATGCCTAGCAGACAAAAAAATGAAAGACGTTATGATATAGCTCATCCTATTAATCAAGATGTTAGAGATAGAATAACAAAAGCTGTATTAGATAAATATGATGAGATTAAAGATTTAGAACCAGCTGAACCTAAAACAGAAACAGAATCAGAAAGTGATGCTGAATAGAAAATACCCGTAAAGGGTATTTTTTTTTACAAAAGTACTCCCCCGAGCCTTATAGATAGACTCGGGGGAGTAAGGAGTTTAGTAGCTTACTGTGGCCTTTTGACCAAACAGCTCACCCACATCTTTTATGGGGTTGCCATTGTAGAAGGCACTGTCTTTAACTACTATGTACGTGAACCCACTCGGAGTGGACTCGGCTTTGTAGTCGTAGCCTCTCAAAAGCCCTTTCTTCTGTGAAAAGTCTTTGGTTGCCACGCGAAGCAACCCCTTTTTTGTGATTTCCATTTTAACACTCCTTTTTTATATTGGTGTAAAATTAATTATAGCACAAAAATGATGAAAATACAATAAATTCCAATAAAAAAGTAAAAAAAATCCAATTGCAAAGCTTGTCGTAATTTGTATTATAAAATTTCTTGAAAAAATGTTGAATAAGTGCTATAATTAAAGAATGCCAATGAGAAAGGTGGGAGAACTTTGAAGCAGATAGATGAAATGAGAAAAAGTTATAACTCATTTATAGAAAGACAACGTAAGGGATATGAAATGACTGCTGCAATGGTTGGCTATATAATTGAAAGAATGCAAGAAGCAGGAATGATATCAGAAGATGTATGTATATGTGGAAGAATAAAGAGTTTTAAATCGGCGTATGAAAATACAGGAAAGAAAGCAGTAGATGATTGCTTTGGACTAAGAATAATGGGATCGAAGGAAGATCTAGAAAAAATTGAACAAGAATTAAGACAAATGCTTATAGTAGATATTACGAAGGATCATAGAAAGAAGAAAAACACGTCTTATAATGCTATACATGAAATGGTTCATATAAGAGCAAAATATATGGGAAATAGTGGAATTGAACCAGAGACTTTCCCAGAAATAGAAGTTCAATATTGGAATGATGAAGTAAGAGAAAAATGTGTAGATGGCGAATTATCTTATGCAAAATATAAGAGCAAAGATTTATTGGATATAATTGAAAGATTAAATACAAATAGAGAACAAACATTAAATGATTTACCGGTGTTCTACGAAATTAAAGGAAGAGAGATAAAAAAATTATCAAAGTTAGCAACTTTATACAAAATGTATCCGGAAATAAGACAGATGGAAGAAAGAAGAATGTTGGCAGTAGATGCTTCAGACCAAGATATGGAAGATGTAGCAAATAGATAAGAAGAGACTAAAACGTCATAACATGGCGTTTTAATCTCTTTACGTTTTTATAAAATTATTAAATGTAAGTAAATTAAGACATAATTTCTGTAATAAAATTGTAAAAAAACGTTGACATTAACCTTATTTGGGTATATAATAGTAAAGCATGTAAGATAGCGAAGAAGTGAAATGTGGCTACAACCATACAATTAACCAAGGTTGGAGGGAACTTTCATGGAGCATGTCATGGCTGAGACCAGGCGGTAAGGTTAGGGTATCCGTAAGAGATGTTGCGGGTAACTTATGCATACTGAAAAGTATGTATTAATAAATGTACACTTTATCCCAAGATAATCATGCAAAAACTTGGGCTTTTATATTGGTAATATTTAGAACACCAGGGTGCGTTTATAACTTCCGACCAAGAAAAAATATTTAAGGAGGGAAAATTACATGGCAAAGAAACAAACAACAGAAGTAGCAAATGGTAAAATCAGAATAAGATTAAAAGCTTATGATCCACAACTTTTAGAACAGTCTGCTGATAAGATAGTAGATACTGCTAAAAAAACTGGAGCAAAAGTTTCAGGACCTATTCCATTACCAACAGAAAAGGAAATCGTAACAATACTACGTTCTCCACACAAGCACAAAGATTCAAGAGAGCAATTCGAAATGAGAACACACAAGAGAGTTATTGATATTCTTTATCCTACACAAAAAACAGTTGAAAGTTTAACAAAAATTGAACTACCAGCTGGTGTAAATATAGAAATAAAATAACAATAAGTTAAGGCAAAAAGTTAGAAACCTATAAAAATCTGACAAAAACCATGCTAGTGAAAAATCATTAGCCAATAGTTAGGAGGAAAATTTTAAAATGAAAAAAGCAATAATAGGAAAAAAAGTTGGAATGACTCAAATATTTGATGAAACAGGAAAAGTTATTCCAGTAACAGTTATAGAAGCTGGACCATGTGTTGTTGCACAAGTTAAAACAAACGAAACAGACGGATATAACGCAGTACAATTAGGATTCGGAGATGTTAAAGAAAGTAAAGTTAACAAACCAGTTAAAGGTCACTTTGCTAAATCTAAATTAGCATTAAAGAAACATTTAAGAGAATTCAGAATGAATTCTGTAGAAGACGTTAAAGTTGGAGATGAATTAAAAGCTGATGTTTTCGCAAAAGGAGACAAAGTTGATATTCAAGGAACTTCAAAAGGAAAAGGATTCCAAGGCGTTATAAAGAGACATGGTCAATCAAGAGGACCTATGGGACATGGTTCTATGTACCACAGAAGACCAGGTTCAATGGGATCTACATCAACACCAGGTAGAGTATTCAAAGGAAAGAGACTTCCAGGACATATGGGAGCTAACACAATTACAATACAAAACTTAGAAGTTGTTTCAGTTGACTTAGACAAAAATGTAATATTAGTAAAAGGTAGCGTTCCAGGAGCAAACGGAGCAATACTAAAAATTAAACAAAGCGTAAAAGCATAGGGAAGGAGGAAGAAAGATGCCTAAAATAGACGTATATGATATAAATGGAAAGAAAGTTAAAGAACTAGAATTAAATGAAGCAGTATTTGGAATTGAACCAAATGAAACAGTTGTACATAGTGTTCTAGTTAATTTCTTAGCAAATCAAAGACAAGGTACACAAAGTACAAAAACAAGAAGCGAAGTTTCTGGTGGTGGAAGAAAACCATGGAGACAAAAAGGTACAGGTAGAGCAAGACAAGGAAGTATAAGAGCACCACAATGGATTAAAGGTGGTATAGCTTTAGGGCCAAAGCCTCGTTCTTACAAATACACAGTAAACAAGAAAGAAAGACAATTAGCTGTTAAATCAGTATTAAGTTCAAAAGTTTTAGAGAACGAATTAGTTGTTGTTGATAGCTTACCATTAAATGATATAAAGACAAAAGAAATGGTAAAAGCTCTTTCAAACTTAAAAGTTGAAGGAAAAGCATTAATAATGCTTTCAGAAAAGAACGAAAAAGTTCAAAAATCAGCTAGAAATATTGAAGGTGTAAAAACAACATTAGTTGAAACAATAAATATTTATGACTTATTAAAATACAACAAATTAGTTGTAACAGAAGATACTGTTAAGAAATTAGAGGAGGTGTACGCATAATGAAACCAGAAGACATTATAATAACACCAATAATTACTGAAGAAAGTAATGCTGGAATACAAGAAGGAAAGTATACCTTTAAAGTAAACAAGAAAGCTACAAAAGTTGATGTAGCAAATGCAGTAGAAAAACTTTTCGGAGTTAAAGTATTAAAAGTAAATACTATAACAGTAAAAGGAAAAGAAAAAAGAGTTGGAAGAAATGTTGGAAGAACATCTGATTGGAAGAAAGCTATTGTTACAATAGATACAAATCCATCAGACAAAACATATCTTGCAAAAGGTGGAAAAGAGACAAAAATAGCTACAAAATACAAAACTTCAATTGATGAGTTTATGGGTGCGTAGTTAAATAAAAATAGCGAGAGATAACTCGGATAATAAAAAATATCTGCAAGTGAAGCAGGAAAAAATTCACTAATATAAAAATTTAAGGAGATAATTAGAAATGGCAACAAAGAAATTTAATCCAGTAACTCCATCATTAAGAAATATGACAGTTTCTGATTTTGCTGAAATAACAAAAAAGACTCCTGAAAAATCTTTATTAACAGTAAAGAAAGAAAAAGCAGGAAGAAATAGTTATGGAAGAATAACAGTTCGTCACCAAGGTGGAGGAAACAGACAAAAATATAGAATAATTGATTTTAAACGTCAAAAAGAAGATATGCCAGCAACAGTAGTTGGTATAGAATATGATCCAAACAGAAGTGCAAATATAGCTTTAATTAAATATGAAGATGGAACATTAAGCTATATATTAGCTCCTATAGGATTAAAAGACGGTGACACAGTAATGTCAGGAGCAAATGCTGATATTAAACCAGGTAACTGTCTAAAATTAGAAAACATTCCAGTTGGTACTATGGTTCATAACATAGAAATAAACCCAGGCCAAGGTGGAAAATTAGTTAGAGCTGCAGGTCAAGAAGCTCAACTTATGGCTAAAGAAGGAAAATTCGCAAATTTAAGATTACCTTCAGGAGAAATGAGATTAATAATGCTAAACTGCAGAGCAACAATAGGAACTGTAGGAAATGCAGAATATGAAAATATTAAACTAGGTAAAGCAGGAAAAACAAGACATCTAGGCAAACGTCCAGAAGTTAGAGGATCTGCAATGAACCCAGTAGATCACCCTCATGGTGGTGGTGAAGGAAAGGCTCCAGTAGGACACGCAGGACCAATGACTCCTTGGGGTAAACCAGCACTTGGATACAAGACAAGAAAGAATTCAAGAACTGATAAATTTATAGCTAAGAGGAGGAAATAATAATGTCAAGATCTAGTAAAAAGAAACCATTTGTTGCTCCAGAGCTATTAAAAAGAGTTGAAGCAATGAATGAAAGTGGTAAGAAAGAAGTATTAAAGACATGGTCTAGAGCTTCTACAATATATCCACAAATGGTTGGACACACAATAGCTGTTCACGATGGAAGAAAACATGTTCCAGTATATATTACTGAAGAAATGATTGGACATAAATTAGGAGAATTTGCTCCAACAAGAACATTTAAAGGACATTCAGGAGACAAAACAACAACTACAAAATAAAAATTGATTAAGGAGGTAAATAAGAGCAATGGAAGATACAGTACAAAACGAAGTAGTACCATGCGCAAGTGCAACTCTAAAGTATGCTAGAATTTCAAGCAGAAAAGTTAAGATTGTAGCAGATTTAATAAGAGGAAAAGATGTTGATGAAGCATTAGCAATAGTTAAATTTACACCAAAAGCTGCATCAGAAATCGTTGAAAAATTGCTTAAATCAGCTATAGCAAATGCTGAAAACAACCATGGAATGAAGAGCAATAAATTATATGTAGCAGAAATATATGCAAATCAAGGACCTACATTAAGAAGAATAAGACCAGCTGCAAAAGGTTCAGCTGTTAGAATTAGAAAGAGAACAAGTCATATAACTATAGTTCTTAAAGAAAGAGACTAAGAGTAAGGAGGATAATAGAAAATGGGACAAAAAATGAATCCAAACGGACTTAGAGTTGGAATCATAAAAGACTGGAACTCAAAATGGTATGCAGATTCAAAGCATTTTGCAGATTATCTAGTTGAAGATCACAAAATCCGTGAATATGTTAAGAAAAAATTATACGCTAGCGGAATTTCAAAAGTTGAAATCGAGAGAACAGCAAAATTCGTTAAAGTTAACGTATACACAGCTAAACCTGGTCTAGTAATAGGAAAAGGTGGAAATTTAGCTGAAAGCTTAAAAGCTGAATTACAAAAAATGATTGGAAAAGATGTAAATCTAAATATTGTTGAGGTTAAATCACCAGATTTAGATGCACAATTAGTTGCTGAAAATATAGCAGGACAACTAGAAAGAAGAATTTCATTCAGACGTGCAATGAAACAATGTATGCAAAAAACAATGAAGATGGGTGCTTTAGGAATAAAGACATCTGTATCAGGAAGACTTGGTGGAGCTGATATGGCTAGAACTGAGTTCTACAAAGAAGGTACAATACCACTTCAAACATTAAGAGCTGACATTGATTATGGATTTGCAGAAGCAAACACAACATATGGAAAAGTTGGAGTTAAAGTTTGGATATATAAAGGAGAAGTTCTTCCAGCTAAGAAGAAAGCAGTGGAAGGAGGAGACAGATAATGCCATTAATGCCAAAAAGAACAAAATACAGAAAACAACAAAAAGGTAGAAATAGAGGAAAAGCAACAAGAGGAAACGTTGTAACAGATGGATTATATGGACTTCAAGCATTAGAAGCAGGTCAAATTACTTCTAATCAAATAGAGGCAGCCCGTGTTGCTATGACAAGATATATAAAAAGAGGTGGAAAGGTTTGGATAAAAATCTTCCCAGATAAACCTATAACAAAGAAACCAGCAGATACTCGTATGGGTAAAGGTAAAGGATCAGTTGAATACTGGGTAGCAGTTATAAAGCCAGGAAGAATATTGTTTGAGCTTGCAGATGTTACAGAAGATGTTGCAAGAGAAGCATTAAGACTTGCTGCTAACAAACTATCTGTTAAGTGTAAATTTGTTAAAAAGGAAACTGAAGTAGGTGGTGAATTAGATGAAGATAAATAAGATTAGAGAAATGTCTTCACCAGACTTAGAAAAAGAATTAGGAGAATTAAAATCAGAATTGTTCAAACTAAGATTTAGCTTAGCAACGAACGGATTAGACAATCCTATGAAAATAAGAGAAGTTAAGAAAGACATTGCAAAAATAAAAACAGTTTTAACTGAAAGAGAATTAAAAGGTGAAGAACCAGTAGTTGTAGAAGAGCCAAAGAAAGCAGAAAAGAAAACTGCAAGCAAGGCAAAGAAAGAAGCTACAGAAGGAACAGAAAAGAAAGCTAAAAAAACAACTACAAAAAAAGAAAGTAAAGCTGAATAATTTATACAACTAAAACGTTGTATTCCTTAGAATGTAGAAAGGAGAATATTATGGAAGAAAGAAATCTTCGTAAAACAATGACTGGAATTGTTACATCTGATAAAATGGATAAAACAGTTGTTATATCTGTTGTACAAAATGAGATGGATAAGACATATGGAAAAATAAAGAAGAGAACATATAAATTAAAAGCTCATGATGAAAACAACGAATGCAAAGTTGGAGATAAAGTTAAAGTTATGGAAACAAGACCTTTATCAAAAGACAAGAGATGGAGAGTTGTTGAGATCGTAGAAAAGGCAATAATAAAATAATAAAACATTAAAGAATGAAAAAAGGAGGTACTAGTTTAAATGGTACAGCAACAAACAGTATTAAAAGTAGCTGATAATACAGGTGCTAAAGAAATAATGTGTATTAGATGTTTAGGCGGATCATACAGAAAATATGCTAGCGTTGGTGATATAATAATTGCTTCTGTTAAAGCAGCAACACCAGGTGGCGTTGTAAAAAAAGGCGAAGTTGTTAAAGCAGTTGTTGTTAGAACAAAGAAACCTATAAGAAGAGCTGACGGATCTTATTTAAGATTTGATGAAAACGCAGCAGTTATAATAAAAGATGATGGAACACCAAAGGGAACTCGTATATTTGGACCTGTTGCAAGAGAATTAAGAGAAAAGGACTACTTAAAGATTCTTTCTCTAGCACCAGAAGTTCTATAATTTCGATTTTAAACTTCGTCTTGCGTTGTCAAAATTAATTAAAAAATCCTCAATGTGCACAAAGCACATTTCCGGTATTTTTAAGTAATTTTTCCTAGCAATACTTGTTTTAAATCAAAATTGTAAATAGCAATTTAATTTGAAAAATGAGCCCAACAATAAGAAATAAAGAGGTGAAAATATAAAATGAAATTAAGAAAAGGCGATACAGTTAAAGTTTTATCTGGAAATGATAAAGGAAAAACTGGGGAAATTCTAGAAGTAATACCAAAAACAGAGAAAATAATTGTTAAAGGTATCAATATTAGAAAAAAGAGTGTTAAACCAAGAAGACAAGGTGAACAAGGAGGAATTATTCCTTCAGAATTCAGCATACATAGCAGTAAAGTAGCTCTAGTATGTCCAAAATGCGGAAAAGCAACAAGAGTTGGATATGCAGATGAGAAAGACGGAAAAGTACGTGTATGTAAAAAATGTGGAGCAAATATAAAATAGTGAAGGAAGGAGGTCTATAAAGACTTATGGAAATATTAAAAGAACAATATGAGAAAGAAATAGTACCAGCTTTAATGAAAAAGTTTAATTATAAATCAGTAATGGAAGTTCCAAAGTTAGATAAAATAGTTATCAACATTGGTTTAGGAGACGTAAAAGAAAATCCAAAGGATTTAGAGAACGCAATCAAAGATTTGGAACAAATTACTGGACAAAAGCCAATAACTACAAAATCTAAGAAGGCTATAGCTGCATTTAAATTAAGAGCAGGAGTTCCAATTGGATGCAAAGTAACATTAAGAAAAGGAAAAATGTATGATTTTGCAAACAAATTATTCAATGTAGCTCTTCCAAGAGTTAGAGACTTTAGAGGAATACCAGCAGATTCTTTTGACGGTAGAGGAAACTATTCAATGGGTATTAAGGAACAATTAATATTCCCTGAAATAGAATACGAAAAAGTTGATAAAGTAAGAGGTATGGATATAATATTTGTAACAACAGCTAAGACTGATGAAGAAGCTAAAGAGTTACTAAAATTATTAGGAATGCCATTCAAAAACTAATTATCGTAAATTACTGAAAAGAGATATAAGAAAGGAGAAAGCTAATGGCTAAAACGTCTTTAAAAGTTAAGCAAGCAAGACCACAAAAATATAAGACAAGAGAATATAACAGATGTAAATTATGTGGAAGACCACATGCTTATATTAGAAAATATGGAGTTTGCCGTGAGTGCTTCAGAAAATTAGCTCATGATGGCGAAATTCCTGGAGTTAAGAAAGCAAGTTGGTAGAATCCAATTAAAATTATATATGATAGAAAAATCGTGATAAGGAGGGAAAACAAGAACATGGTTACTACAGATCCAATAGCAGATATGCTAACAAGAATAAGAAATGCTAGCAGTCAAAAACATAAATCTGTTGATGTTCCTGCTTCAAAAGAAAAGCTTGCAATAGCTCAAATATTATTTGAAGAAGGATATATCAAATCTTTCGAAGAAATAAAAGAAGAAAATAATCAAGGTGTAATAAGAATTACATTAAAATATACAGAAAAAGGTAAAAAAGTAATAGATGGATTAAAGAGAATAAGCAAACCAGGATTAAGAGTTTACGCATCTAAGACAGAATTACCTAAAGTATTAAATGGATTAGGAATAGCTTTAATTTCAACATCTAAAGGAATAATGACAGACAAGAAAGCAAGAGAAGCTGGTTTAGGTGGAGAAGTTATAGCATACGTTTGGTAATAATTAAGACAAGAAGGAGGGAAAACAAACATGTCAAGAATAGGAAATATGCCTATTACAGTACCTGCTGGTGTTGAAGTTAAAATAGACGGAAACCACATTGCTGTAAAAGGACCTAAGGGAAGTCTTGAAAGAGACATTCATCCAAATATGAAAGTTGAATTAGACGGAAATGAAATAAAAGTTTCAAGACCAGATGATACAAACATGAATAAGAGTTTACATGGAACAACAAGAGCTTTAATACATAACATGGTTGAAGGTGTTGTTAATGAATTCAAAGTAGAATTAGAAATAAATGGTGTTGGTTACAGAGCTCAAAAGCAAGGTAACAAATTAGTAATGAGTTTAGGATATTCTCATCCAGTAGAGATGGAAGCTCCAGAAGGAATTACTTTTGATTTAACAGATGCTAACCACATTGTAGTTAGAGGAATTGACAAAGAATTAGTTGGTCAAGTTGCTAACGAAGTAAGATCTAAACGTCCACCAGAAGTATATAGAGGAAAAGGTATTAAATATGCTACTGAACATATTAGACGTAAGGAAGGTAAAGCAGGTAAGAAATAATTCTAAACTTTGTTTAAATTAATTGTTTAGAGTTGTTAGAATAGCTTAATAAAAACAATTATAAACGAGTATGACAAGGCAACCGAGCCAAAATATTTGAGGCGTACTTGCTGTACGTTGAAAATATTTTGAGTGAAGGTTAACGAAGTCAGACAAAGTTAAGAATTGTTTTTCAGAAGTCGAAATCAGAACTAAAACTAATGCTGTTACATTAGTTAGAAAGGAGTAAAAAATGGTTGGTAAGACAGATAGAAAAGCTGAGAGAGAAAGAAGACATGCTCGTGTTCGTACAAAAATAAGCGGAACAGCAGAACGTCCAAGATTATGCGTATACAGAAGTAACAAAAACTTATTTGTACAAGTAATTGATGATGTTAATGGAACAACTTTAGCTGCTGCATCTACATTAGATAAAGAAGTAAAAAATAAACATGCAAACAGCGAAGCTGCAAAAGAAGTAGGAGCTTTAATAGCAAAAAGAGCTCAAGACAAAAAAATAAAAACAGTAGTATTTGATAGAAGTGGATACCTATATCATGGAATTATAAAGGATTTAGCTGAAGCTGCTAGAGAAGCAGGATTAGAATTCTAATAATTTTCGAGAAAGATACGAAACAATGCAGAGAATAACTGCATGAATCCAAAATAAAATACATAAAAGGAGGTCAGAAGACGTGCAAGAAGAAAATTCTACAGAATTAAAAGAAAAAGTAGTTGCCATAAATAGAGTTGCTAAAGTTGTTAAAGGTGGAAGAAACTTTAGATTTAGCGCAGTTGTTGTTGTTGGAGATGGAGCTGGACACGTTGGTGTTGGAAACGGAAAAGCAGCAGAAGTTCCAGATGCTATAAAGAAAGCTATAGAAGATGCAAAGAAAAATCTAATCGAAGTTTCTATAGTAGATACAACAATACCACATGAAATAATTGGAAAATTTGGAAGTGCAAGTGTTATGCTAAAACCAGCCAGTGAAGGTACTGGAATTATAGCTGGTGGTAGTGTTAGACCAGTTCTAGAGCTTGCAGGTTACAGAGATATAAGAACAAAGATAATAGGAACAAACAATCCTAGAAATGTTGTTTATGCTACTCTTGAAGGATTAAAGAACATGCAAACAGTAGAATCTGTAGCTAAAAAAAGAGGAAAAAAAGTTGAAGAAGTAATGTAATTACGATAAAAGAATAATAAAATTAGGAGGTGTAGTCACGAGATGAAATTAGATGAATTAAAACCAGCACAAGTAAACACAAAAAGAACAAGAGTTGGACGTGGCGTTGGATCTGGTATAGGCAAAACTTCTGGAAGAGGTCATAAAGGACAAAAAGCTAGAAGTGGTGGCGGAGTTAGACGTGG
>OIEN01000872.1_pt1 | contig 15666 bp, 12 predicted proteins | sample 1581741 | NCBI WGS metagenome assembly OIEN01 (sample SAMN01760944, study PRJEB22395) | human gut metagenome | reverse complement strand
CTGAAGAAGAGCTCTTGCAATACCGTGACGGATTGCGCCTGCCTGACCTGTTACACCGCCGCCGTTTACTCTGCATACTACGTCAAGCTTTTCGCCTGTTTCTGTAAGAGTGAGTGGCTGACGAACGATAAGCTTAAGTGTTTCAAGACCAAAGTAATCGTCAATATCTCTGTCGTTGATTGTGATTTTGCCGGTACCTGCGTATAAGCGTACACGTGCTACTGATTCTTTTCTTCTACCTGTTCCGTAGAAATATGGATTAGTTTCATACATAACTCAGATACCTCCTATTATAATTCATAAGCTACAGGCTTCTGAGCCTCGTGCTTATGGTCTGCGCCCTTGTAGATATGGCATCTTGTGAGCTGCTTTCTGCCGAGTGTTGTGTCAGGAATCATACCCTTAACAGCAAGCTGCATAGCAAAATCACTCTTTTCAGCCATAAGTGTGCCATACTTAACTTCCTTAAGGTTACCGATATAACCTGTGTGATGCTGATAAAGCTTCTTGTTAAGCTTGTCACCTGTAAGAACTGCTTTGTCTGTGTTGATAATAATTACGAAGTCACCGCAATCTACGTTTGGTGTGAAGATTGGCTTGTGCTTACCTCTGAGGAGAACTGCAGCTTCACTTGCTACACGTCCGAGAGGCTTGCCGGCAGCGTCAATAACATACCAGTTACGAGTGATTTCGTCAGCTTTTGGTAAAAATGTTGACATAATCAAATCCTCCTAAAACATTTGACCTAAACGGCCCTTTTTCTTTTGCTTGAATATAATAACACAAGAGAGTTTAATAGTCAACAATAATTTTATAAATATAGTGATAATCTCTCATTTACTCACTTTTTCTCGTTTTTTCATATATAATGCTCGATTAAAATATAAAATAAGGGTAACGGCAAATTAACCGTTACCCTTAAATATTTTTAACTTTTATCAGTCTTTATCCGGAGCATAGAAATCAACAAGCTTAGCAAGCTTATTATATTTTTCAATTGAATTTTCTGCGGCAATACCAAAGAGTTCCTCTGCCTTGCCCGGGAATGAGCGTTTAAGAGCAGAATATCTTGTTTCACCCTCAATAAATTCAACGTAATCAGCCGTCGGAGCCTTGCTGTCAAGCGAGAATGGGTTTTTACCTTCTTCTGCAAGTGCAGGATTAAATCTAAACAAGTTCCAATATCCTGCTGCAACAGCCTTTTTCTGTTCAGTCTGATTAAACGGCATCTTGATACCGTGGTTAATACAAGGAGCATAGCATATAATAAGCGAAGGTCCGTTATAAGCGGCAGCCTCTTGGAATGCCTTAAGGCATTGAGCGGCATTGGCACCCATAGCAACCTGAGCAACATATACATAGCCGTAGCTCATAGCGATTTGAGCAAGGTCTTTCTTCTTAACTACCTTACCGGAAGCGGCAAACTTAGCAACCGCACCTGTAGGAGTAGCCTTAGAAGCCTGACCGCCTGTATTAGAATAAACCTCTGTATCAAATACTACGATATTAACGTCCTGATTTTGAGCGATTACGTGGTCAAGACCGCCGAAACCGATATCGTAAGCCCAACCGTCACCGCCGAAGATAAATTGATACTTCTTAGCGGCATAGTCCTTATCCTTAAGGAAATCAACCTTAGCATCATTAGCCTCGCCGTCAAGCTTTGCATTTTCGAGAGCGGCAATAAGCGCATCTGCAGCCTCAGTATTTGTTGCGGCATTTTCATAAGTATCAAGCCAAGCCTGAGCCTCTGCTGAAACAGATGTATCAAGAAGTGCCTGTGCGTCAGCGGCAAGTCTTTCACGGATTTGCTTTTGAGCAAGCATCATACCGTAACCGAATTCGGCATTATCCTCGAATAATGAGTTAGACCAAGCAGGGCCGTGGCCGTTTTTGTCAACAGTATACGGTGTTGACGGAGCAGAACCGCCCCAAATTGACGAACAGCCTGTTGCATTTGCAATATACATTCTATCGCCGTAAAGCTGGGTAGCAAGCTTAGCATAAGGTGTTTCACCGCAGCCTGCGCAAGCGCCTGAAAATTCAAGATAAGGCTTTCTGTACTGAACGCCGATAGTATTATTTGTAAGTACCTCCGGCTTAGCATCAATCTGTGAAAGAGCGTCATAAACCGGTTGAGATTTAAGTTGAGAAGCAATAGGCTTCATTGTAAGCGACTTTGTAGGGCAAACATTTGCACAAGAGCCACAACCTGTACAGTCAAGAGTAGAAACAATAATAGCATATTGATAATCAGTCTTTTTATGTTTAACAAGTTGTGTACCTTCAGGAGCATTCTTTACCTCTTCCTCATTAAGGCAAACAGGGCGAATAACTGCGTGAGGGCAAACCATTGAACAAAGGTTACACTGAGCACATTTTGTGCCGTCCCATTCAGGAACAGTAATAGCAATACCTCTCTTTTCAAATGCGGCAGAGCCTTGAGGATATACACCGTCTGCTCTGTCTACAAACTTAGAAACAGGTAAATCATCACCGTGGAGATGGTCGATAGGATTAAGAATATTTTTAACAAAGTCTTTCATTTCAGGGCGATTTGTAGGAATAACAAGTTCCTTTTCCTCGTCAACCGCATTCTTCCAGCTTTCAGGAACGTCAATCTTAACAATTTCCTTTGAGCCACGGTCAATACCGTTGCAGTTAGCGTTTACGATAGCTTCGCCCTTTTTAGAGAACTTCTTAACAACAGCCTTTTTCATAAGCTCAATTGCCTTATCAACAGGGATAATATTTGCAATTGTGAAGAATGCAGACTGAAGAATGGTTGAAGCTCTGCCCGGAAGCCCTACTTCCTCGGCAATCTTAATACCGTTGATAGTGTAGAAATTAATATTATTTTCTGCAATATATCTCTTCATCTTGGCAGGAAGCTGCTTATCAAGTTCCTCAGGCGACCAAATACAGTTGAGAAGGAATGTACCTCCCGGCACAATATCCTGTACCATATCATATTTAGTTACATAAGACGGATTATGACATGCAACAAAATTAGCCTTATTGATAAGATATGTTGAAGTAATCGGAGATGAGCCGAAACGAAGATGAGATACGGTTATACCGCCTGACTTTTTCGAGTCATAGAAGAAATAGCCCTGAGCATACATATCCGTATTATCACCGATAATCTTGATAGAATCCTTATTTGCGCCGACTGTTCCGTCAGAGCCGAGACCCCAGAATTTGCAAGAGGTTGTACCCTTAGGTGTTGTGTCAGGGCTTTCGGTAACATCAAGTGAAAGATTTGTTACGTCATCGTTGATTGAAAGAGTAAACTCTGTCTTAGGCTTTTCTGCGTTCATATTGTTATAAACAGAAATGATATGAGCAGGAAGTGTATCCTTTGAGCCTAAACCGTAACGTCCGCCGTAAACAGGAACATTGCTGAACTTAGAGTTTTTAAGAGCGGCAACAACATCAAGGAAAAGAGGTTCGCCGAGTGAACCGGGTTCCTTAGTTCTGTCAATAACAGAAATCGTCTTAACGCTGTCAGGAATAACGTCAACAAGGTGTTTAACAGAGAAAGGTCTGTAAAGATGAACCTTAATCATACCAACCTTTTCGCCACGTGCGTTAAGAAAATCAATTGTTTCCTTAATAGTATCGCAAACAGAGCCCATAGCAACAATTACTCTGTCGGCATCCTCTGCACCATAATAGTTGAAAAGCTTATAATCGGTACCGAGCTTTTCATTAACCATATTCATATACATCTCGGTTGTTGCAACAGCGTCATTATAATACTTATTACAAGCCTCTCTGTGCTGGAAGAATATATCACTGTTTTCGGCAGAGCCACGAAGAACAGGTCTTTCAGGATTGAGCGCTCTTGCACGGAACGCCTGAATATCATCCATATCCACCATAGATTTGAGTTCATCATAATCCCAAACTTCAATCTTTTGAATTTCGTGAGAAGTACGGAAACCGTCAAAGAAATGCAAAAACGGCACTCTGCTCTTAAGTGTTGAAAGGTGAGCTACTGCGCCGAGGTCCATAACCTCCTGAACATTAGCCGAGCAAAGCATTGCATAACCCGTTTGACGGCAAGCCATAACGTCTGAATGGTCGCCGAAAATGTTAAGTGCGTGAGTAGATACGCAACGAGCCGATACGTGGATAACAGACGGAATAAGCTCGCCTGCGATTTTATACATATTCGGAATCATCAAAAGAAGACCCTGCGATGCCGTATATGTTGTAGTAAGCGCACCTGCTGAAAGTGAGCCGTGAACAGCACCTGCTGCACCGCCCTCAGATTCCATCTCTGCAACACGTACTGTTTGCCCAAAGATATTTTTTACTCCTCTTGCTGCCATAGCGTCCGTTTCCTCTGCCATATTTGATGACGGAGTAATAGGATAAATAGCAGCGACCTCTGTAAACGCATAACTAACGTGCGCAGCGGCACTGTTACCGTCCATGGTCTTTTTCTTTCTTGCCATTAAATTTCCTCCCTTAAGTTAAAAACAAACGTAATTAGATATAATATATTGCCAGAATTACGTCACGCTTGTTTTGATTATATCATTAAAATTATATAATTTCAACAATTTATATTACACATTCGTTATACAAAATTGCAATTTTCACTAATTAATCCTTTTTACCTATTGCAATATCGATGCCTGAAGCCGGAGCTATTGTAACACTGTTTTCGTTTGACTTAATTGTTGCAGCGTTTCCTGTCAGCTCAACTCCTGAAATTGACACTTTAACCTTAACATCACCCTTAATTTTACCGAGACTGTACTTTTTAACGGTTTTTCCGTCAAGTTTAACTACCTCGTAATCAAGCTGATTTTTCTTGTCATTCGGGTCATCAATTTTAAGCGTTTTATATTCCTTATCCTTTTCGGTCTTATATTTTATTGTAAGCTTAGCTTGCTTTAAATCGCTTGAATTAGGCAATTGAACTCTTACAATAACTTCACGCTTTTCAGGCTTTTCGGTAGTAGTTTCCTTAGTAGTCGTTTCTTTTTTATCTGTTGTGGCTTCATTCTTTTTGGTTGCTTTTGCTTTCTTAGTCGATGAAACTTTTTTTGTGGTTTTGTCCTCTTTATTTGCCTTAGCGGTTTCATTTTTCTTTGTTGAAGAAGCTTTTGAGGAAGCGTTGGTCTTTGAAGCAGAAACAGTTGAAGAAGCATTACCGCCTTTCCCTGACTCGGTTGACACCTCAGTCACAACCTTGCCCTGCTCATCTGTAACGGTTTCACCGTTTTCGTCAGTAACAGGAATGGTAACCTCTTTATCGGTATATTTTTTTGAAGAACAGGATGCAAAAGCAAATGCAACCGTCATAATCATAACAAGAGCTAATAAAGCCGCAATAATTTTTTTCATAAATAACACTCCTAAATATTAATTATATAAATGCATTAAACGATGCGTCACTCGGCATTCTCCAATCCCCTCTCGGACTGAGTGAAACAGAGCCGACCTTTGGAGAATCGGGAATACAGGAACGCTTAAACTGACTGATAAAAAATCTTTTTGTAAACACAGTCAGCCATTTTGAAATCGTTCTTTCATCATATTTACCGTCGAAAGCTTTAAGAGCAAGCCTTTTAAGCTTATTTTTTTCAAAGCCGAAGCGAACAAAATTATACAAAAAGAAATCGTGAAGCTCATAAGGGCCGATATTATCCTCCGTTTTTTGAGCAATGTTGCCGTTTTCGTCAGGCGGCAAAAGCTCGGGCGATACGGGAGTATCAAGCACATCGAAAAGAATATCCGCCGTTTTTTTATCGCTTACGTTTGCAACATATTCAACAAGATATTTAACAAGAGTTTTAGGAACGCTTGCATTAACGCCGTACATGCTCATATGGTCTCCGTTATATGTGCACCAGCCCATTGCAAGCTCGCTCAAATCACCCGTACCGACAAGAAGCTTGCCGTGCTTATTTGCAAGGTCAAAAAGAATTTGCGTTCTTTCCCTCGCCTGCGTATTTTCATAAGTTATATCCTTAACTAAGCTGTCATGCTCAATATCTTTCATGTGCAAAACGCACGCATCCTTAATACTGATTTCCTTAATCGTAACTCCGAGAGATTTCATAAGGTCGATTGCATTTTGATAAGTCCTGTCCGTTGTGCCGAACCCCGGCATTGTAACGCCCAAAATATCGCTGTTATTCTTGCCGAGAAGTTTCATTGCAGAGACGCTTACAAGAAGTGCAAGAGTTGAATCAAGACCGCCGGAAATGCCGACAACAACGCCGTTTGAACCCACGTGCTCAATCCTCTTGGCGAGTCCGCTTGCCTGAATGGCAAAAATTTCCTTGCATCTTTGAGCTCTTTTTTCATTATCACTCGGGACAAAAGGCATTGAGTCAACAAACCTGTTTTCAAGGTCATTATTTATATTTTCAAGATTTAATTTAACGCATTCTGTTTTATCATTGCTGTTTTCAAACGACATATTTGAACGTCTTTGACTTAAAAGCCTTTCAACGTCAACATCGGCAACGGTAAGCACGTTTTCACGCTTAAAGCGTTCGCCCTTGCTTAAAACCGTTCCGTTTTCACACACAAGAGTTGCGCCTGAAAAAACAAGGTCGGTTGTACTTTCAAAAACGGAAGCGCCCGAATAAACATAAGCGCAAACACACCTTGCAGACTGATTAGCCACAAGTTCACGGCGATACTGCGCTTTTGAAACGTATTCGTCGCTTGCCGAAAGATTAGCAATAATATTTGCGCCGCATAAAGCAAGAAAACTGCTTGGCGGGTTAGGCACCCACAAATCCTCGCAAAGTTCAACACCGAGGATTGCGCCGGCGCCCAAATCAAAAACAATGTCGCCTATTTGAGTATCAAATCCGGCATAAGAAATGCTTTGCACCTCTTTAAAATCAAAGCCCGAAGCGAACCATCTTTTTTCGTAAAATTCGTTATAATTTGCAAGGTGCTTTTTGGGAACAATACCTTTAACGCCGTCCTTATCAATCACAACAGCGCAATTATAAAGCTTATTAAAGAAAGGCACGGGAGCGCCGACAAGAAGAACTATATCCTTGCCCTTAATATAATCGGCAAGTTCAGCCACTGCCCTCTCGCTTTCAATCAAAAGCGTTCGTGCAAAGAACAAATCTGCGCATGTATAGCTAGTAACAGAAAGCTCCGGAGTGACAAGAAGTTTAACATTTTTTTCAAGTGCGCTGTCAATTGCTTCTTTAATTATAGACGTATTAAAGCTTACATCGGCAACCTTAAGTTTTAAGCTGCTTGCAGCCGTTTTTATAAATCCGTAATTCATTTAACCACCAAAAATATTTTATAATTAATATATTAACACATTATATACAATACTTTAAATCATTGTAATTTTAAACTTGAAAGAAGCGGTTTCGTCCTTTTCAAGAACAGTCATTCCTCTTTTATGTTCAAAAAGTCCGTCCTCATCATTACAGCTTGCAAGCCCTGTCCACGGCTCAAGAGCAACAAAAGGGGCATTACCGACAGCAGACCAAATAAGAAGATTGTTCATATCCTGAAATTCTATCTTTACACCTTTACCGCTTTTGCCGATAAGAGTAGCACTTTTAGCTTCGCAATTTTCAAAGATAAGTGCATCTTTTTCCTCAAACAATTCGTGAACAAGAGAAAGTGTGTCACCGCCGTGCATTTCGTCAAATTTTTCAAACACGTTTACAAGCCCTGTATGGTGATCGGGTCTTAGGCACGGTTTGGTAATATTTTTATCGAAAACAACCTTGTAGTCCTCAAATTTTTCATTTTTTGCAAGCGGACAATTAAACGCCGGATGCCCACCGATAACAAACGGGAGCTTGTCCTCACCCGTGTTTGTGACTATATATTCATTAGTAACGGTATCGCCGTTAATCGTATATTTAATTTTCAGTTCATAATCAAACGGAAAATCACGTTTAGTATTTTCATCGCTTCTTTGAACAAAAGTAACGCTGTTTTTATGCTGTTCTAAAACCTCAAAAGGATTAATTCTCGCAACACCGTGGCGTTTCATTGTGCATCTTTTGCCGAAAGCCTCCATTTCACCGTTTGGAAGCACACCTGTAATCGGAAAACAAACGGGCGCCTGCCCTGCCCAATATTTAGCGTCTCCCTGCCAAAGATATTCCGTATTATTCTTATTAAGCGAATTAAGCATTGCGCCTTCAAGACCCAAAACGGCATAATTTTCACCGCTTGTAATTTTTATTTTCATAGCTGCACCCCTAAAATAAACAAAAAATTTATACATATCAATTATAGCTTATATAAAAATATAATGCAATATTGAAAATAAATATTATATAGTATATAATATTAACAAATTAAAACACAGGAGAATACAAATGGATATTGAAAGCTATATTCAAGAAGCAATTTTTGGAGAAAATGAGCAACACACTTGCTTTTATCAATTAATATGGGATACCTTTAAAGAAAGCGGTTTTGTTATTACAGACGAGGACGGCCACGAAATTGACGCAATTTTCAAGGCAACAGCGATTCAAAATCTTTTAGGCGAATTTATGTATAGGCTTTACGACGAAGTAAATGAAACCGGATTTGAGGACGTTATTGATTATATTCAAACTCTCGGATACGGCGACGAAGATATCTTAAATTATTGCAAATCAGACCCTGAAATTGAGGTTGACGAAAACGACTTTGACCTCACGGTTAAGAATGCTCTTGACTATATAACGGAAATTACGGCTGATAAAATGCTTGACGAATTTTCAGCTGATGACCTTTTTGATTTAATGTTTACCGCAAGTTATGCTTTTGAACAGGACTTCACATTTGACTTTGAAGATTACGACGAAATGCAGGCATTTATTGACACCAACCACGACCAGCTTGATAATTACAAAGAGGAATATCCTTCGGTAATGAACTGGATTGAAGCAGGTATGATTTGCTAAAACATAATAACTGTAAGCGTTAATATATACTTTTGAATATAAGTCGGCAAAACGCCAAAATGGGCTTGAACGTAATGTTCAAGCCCATTTTCTATAATTATTATTTTTTTAATTATCCTCATCGCTTGAAAGCTTAAGCACTGCAAGGAAAGCCTCCTGCGGAACTTCAACCTGACCGAACTGGCGCATACGCTTTTTACCTTCTTTTTGCTTTTCAAGAAGCTTTTTCTTACGGGTAACGTCACCGCCGTAGCACTTGGCAAGTACATCTTTGCGCAGTGCTTTTACAGTTTCTCTCGCAATAACCTTACCGCCGATTGCAACCTGAATAGGAATTTCAAACAAGTGGCGTGGAATATGCTTTTTAAGCTGTTCGGCAATTCGACGTGCACGTGCATACGCCTTTTCCCTATGGATAATAAACGAAAGTGCATCAATAATATCGCCGTTCAAAAGAACGTCAACCTTGCACAAATCACTCTTTCTGTAATCGGTAAGTTCATAGTCAAACGAAGCATAACCCCTCGTTCTCGACTTAAGGTCATCAAAGAAATCATAAATAATTTCATTAAGCGGCATTTCATAATGAATATCAACACGGTCAGTTGTGATATATTTCATATCTTTAAAAATGCCACGTCTGTCCTGGCACATATCCATAACCGTGCCTACATAATCACTCGGAACATAAATATATGCGTTTGCAAACGGCTCTTCGCAGTAATCAATATAAGCAGGATCGGGATAATTGGTAGGATTGTCAATCTCAACCATAGTGCCGTCAGTAATATGAATTTTATATACAACGCTCGGAACAGTGGTGATAAGGTCAAGATTATATTCCCTTTCAAGCCTTTCCTGAATAATCTCAAGATGCAAAAGACCTAAAAAGCCGCATCTAAAGCCAAAACCGAGAGCGCCCGACGTTTCAGGCTCATAGGAAAGAGAAGCGTCGTTTAATTGCAATTTTTCAAGTGCGTCACGCAAATTTTCATAATCAGCACCGTCGGCAGGATAAACACCGCAGAATACCATAGGATTAACCTTACGATATCCCGGAAGTGCCTCAGGTGCAGGATTGGTTGCAAGGGTAACTGTATCGCCGACTCTTGCATCTCCTACTGTTTTAATAGAAGCGGTAATATATCCAACCTCGCCTGCGCAAAGCTCGTCTGCCTTTTCAAGCGAAGTTGCACGCATATAGCCAACCTCAACAACGGTAAATTCAGCGCCCGTTGCCATCATACGCATAGTGTCGCCCGCTTTAATCTTACCGTCCATAATTCTAACATAAACAATAACACCACGATAAGAATCATAAACAGAGTCGAAAATAAGCGCTTTAAGCGGTTTATTGTCATCACCCTGCGGAGGCTTAATTTCATTAACTATATATTCAAGCACTTCTTCAACATTTTGACCTGTTTTTGCGCTGACTCTCGGTGCGTCCATACAAGGAATACCGATAACATCCTCAACCTCATGAGCCACCCTGTCAGGGTCTGCGGCAGGAAGGTCGATTTTATTAATCACAGGCAAAATATCAAGGTTATGATCAAGCGCAAGATAAGTGTTTGCAAGAGTCTGCGCCTCCACACCCTGAGATGCGTCAACTATTAAGATTGCGCCCTCACAAGCCGCAAGAGAACGTGAAACCTCATAGTTAAAATCGACATGACCCGGTGTATCAATAAGATTAAATTCATAAACCTCACCGTTTTTAGCCGTATAATCAAGCTTAACGGCATGCGCCTTAATAGTGATACCACGCTCACGTTCAAGGTCCATATCGTCAAGTATCTGTTCTTGCATATCACGCTTGGCGACAGAGCTTGTAAGTTCCAAAAGCCTGTCTGCCAGAGTTGATTTACCATGATCGATATGGGCGATTATTGAAAAATTTCTAATATGGTCCTTACTAACTGACAAGAGTTTTAATCCTCCGATTATTACTTAATATTTTTTAAATCCGATAATTCTTTATTTATCTTTTTACGTTTAAATTTATATTTTTGAAAAATTCTTACTATATAAAAAAGCGGCAATAAAACAGGATGACGTTCACAAACCCGATACGTTTTCATAATCTGTCTTTTCGGCGGAAAAAGCCTTTTAAAAATATACTTGATTTTTGAGCCGCCATATTTTTCCTCAATAACCTCGCCAAAGGCTGTCCTTTTGCCGTAAACACCGCCCGAAAGGATGAAATCCAAAAGGCTTTGCTCGCTTTCGCTTATTTCCTTCTCCTCAAAAATCGCCATTGCAAGATTGATTGTATCCTCACCGAATTGTTTAATGCCAAAATCTTCAAGCGTTGAATTAACATAAGCCATATCGAGATTTTCAAGTTTATTTAAAAGCAAATAGATATCGCAAATAAATCTTATTCCAAATCCGCTTTGGCAATAATGGTCATAAGCGTGGCAAATTGAATAGATAAATAAATCGCTTTCGTCAATATTATATTTTGATGGTTTCTCTTTATCTTGCTTTGCTCTCTTCCAAAGGTCAAAATCAGGATGAAATTCGTCCCTTTCGTCAAATATTGTTCTGTGCCATTCAAAGGTATAATAAGGCGGCTTAAAGAAATCATCCGTATTAGCCTCAGACGTTTCAAGCAAAAAGCCTCTTTTTTTCATCATTGAAACAAGGCGTTCTCTATCCTTTTCATGATAAAGGATATCAACATCGCTCATCTGCCTCATTTTTTGCTTAGGATAGCAAAGCTTTATAACGCTTCCCTTTAAAAGCATATAATCGATTTTTAACGCATCAAGCTCCTTTTCAATCTGCTCAAGCTCGTTTTTCATCGCAATCATACGCACAAGCTCATTTTGTGTATAAAAAGTAAGCTCCTGAGCCTGCTCAACAGGTATATTGATTTTGTTGATAACAGGCGCAATTGTAGAATAAACCTGCTGCTCGTTAGAAAGTTTAACAAGCTTTTCCCAATTAAGTCCCACAGGAACATCCGGCACATCCTCATTTTTTAGTGCGCATTTTAGAAGTGCCACAAGATATTCACTTTCAATGCAAGTGTATTTCATAATTATTCCTCAATAATATTTTTTGATTTTAAAAGGTTTAAAAGTTCATTAACGTCTGCCCTTGCAGTAGCTTCATCAACCTCGTATTTATCAGTCATAGCTTTAACAATACTGTCCGGCGTTTGCTCAGTTTTGAGAAGCTCAAAAATAAAAGCAGCAGTAGGATTGTTTTTGATAAGACCGTTAAACTCCTTAGTAGCCTCACCCGTAGCAATGGCAAAGCTTTCGCCGTCAATTGAATTTGTAACAATTCCGTTTTTTAGTTTCATAAATATCACCTTTAAATTAATTTCAATTAGTTTTATCTTAAAAAACAATTTTTTTAATGCAATCCGTTACTTTCTTTACCTTATTACAAACAGGTTGTGAAAGCTTATCAACAATAATCAAATATGGCTTTTCAACCACCTTTTGCCTAATCAAATCAATAGCTGTACAAACAGCAAATAATGTTATAATCACTGCTATTGAATAAGGTATAATAACAGCAGAACCTTCAAAAGACGAAACATTAAACAAATCTTTCCATATAAAAGTTCTTAAAAAATTATCATCATGAATGAGATAAACGCCAAACGAAGCAGATGCAATAATGTTTATCCATTTATGATAGTTCATTTTTAAATTAATAAATATCATAAATAAAGACACACAAATTATTAAAACATTTATCTTTTCTTGATTATAAAAATAAGTAAAATGCGATGCAACAGACTTAAATTTTACACCTGCAACAGTTATAGCAATACCGGAAAGGTAAGTTAGTATTGATACAACCGCAAAAATTATTACGTATTGATTATTTTTTATTTTTGGATTTAATCCATATAATTTAATATAGCCTGATATTGCGTAAATTAACATAAACCACAATAACGAATTACTTTCAAATTTGGTTGCCGTTAAAGTAGGTATAACCGACCAAAATACAATCAACAATAACAAAAGGCTTTGATATGTTTTTTTAGAAATAGAACACAGAAACTTGTTTATAAAAGGATGCAAAAAATACAGAACAAAATATGTACTTGCAAACCACCATTGACTAAATGTTATCGGAAAAATACATTTAATTAAGTCAGTAAAACTAAATTGTGAAATTTTGAAAGCGCAGGTAAGAACATAAATAACCACCGAATAAAAAAATACCTGCCCCCAAAGTTTTAATATTTTCTTAAAATTCAACGATTTGGTATCACTGATTAAATAATATCCTGATATCAGAACAAATAAATCAACGCCTATTTTCCCGCCCATTGAAATAAAATTAAGCCACAAACGGGAAACGCTCACACTTGCTGTTGCAAAATCAAAGTGACCGTGAATTGCAAAATGATAAAACATTATCATTACCATAGAGATAATTCGCAATAATTCTATTGATGAATTTCGCCGTTTTGACGGTAAAACATTATTATTCATTATTTTCCTCATTATATTATAATTTATAACTTTTCAATCAGAGCGACCGCTTCAACATGCGGTGTACGTGGGAACATATCAACAGCGCACACTCTTTTGGTTTTATATCCCTTTTCATCAAGAATTTTCAAATCCCTTGCAAGCGTTGAACTGTCGCAAGAAACATAAACAATTCTTTCGGGGCTCATTTGGCACACGGTATCAAAAAGTGACGCATCGCAGCCTTTCCTTGGCGGGTCAAGAATTATAACGTCAGCTTTTATTCCCTCTTTTTCAAGTTTTTTTGCCGCAGTAGGTGCATCTGCGCAAATAAATTCGGCATTGTCGATATTATTAAGTTTTGCATTTATCTTTGCATTTTCAATAGCCTTTCCAATAATCTCAACACCGATAAGTTTTTTAACGCTGCCTGCCATAGTCAATCCGATTGTGCCGACACCGCAATAAAGGTCAAGCAAAGTTTCGTTTTTATTTAGGTTTGCATACTCCATTGCCTTAGAGTAAAGCCTTTCGCACTGGTCATGATTAACCTGATAAAAAGAATTGGGAGAAATAACAAATTTCTTACCCAAAAGAATATCGCTGATATAATCATCACCCCAAACGGTTTTGCTTTCTTTACCTAAAATCACATTCGATTTTTCACGATTAATATTAATTACAACGCTTTTAAGCCCTTGAAGCTTTTCCCTCAAAAGAGAAACAAGAAGCTCTCTTTCAGGAATTGACGTACCGTTGATAACAGCGCAAGCCATTATCTCGCCTGTAGCAAAGCCCTTTCTAAAATAAATGTGACGCAAAAGCCCTTTGCCTGTATTTTCATCATAAGATGTAACATTTGCTTTTTCCGCCCAAATTCTAAAAGCTTCAAGCCCTGCTTTAAATTCCTTTGGTTGCAATGCGCAATCATCATTGCAAATAATTCTGTGGCTCTTATAAGCATAAAAACCGGCAAAAAGCTCACCGTCGCAAATTGAAACAGGATACTGCGCCTTATTGCGATAATGAGAGCATTTATCCGCACCGATTATTTCCTCAACCTCAATATCAAGCTTGCCTATACGTTCAAGTGCGTCTTGAACTCTGCCTTTTTTATATCTCAGTTCCTCATCATAACTAACATTTCTAAACGAACAGCCGCCGCATTTTGACGATACGGGGCAATCGCTTTCAATTCTGAATTTTGACGGCTTAATTATATCCTTAACTACGCCTATTGCGTAATTTTTTGAGCATTTAATAATATGAGCTACAACCTCATCACCGGGGACAACACCCCTTACAAAAACAGCAAAGCCGTCAAAGCGACCGATACCGCTTCCTTCAGAAGTCAGACTGTCAATATTCAATTTAATATCATCATTTTTAGACAGCTTCACCTAAATCACCAAAATATATAATATCATAAATTAATACAATAATAAAGTCCTTTTTAATAATTTTACATAAAGAATAAGCGAACTCCAAACAAAAGCCTGAAATTCGCTTAAATCTAAATTATTTCACAAGAATACTTGCATTATTTTCAAGTTTTTCCAAAGTATCTATTGAACATTTCTTGATTATTTCCTTAACACCCGATTCAAAATCAGGCTTACGAGATGAAAGATTATGACAATCCGAGCCGATAAGATGAATCCTGCCTGTTTGAAGAAGCTTAAAAAGCTTTTTCCTCAAATGCCTCGGCGAGTCAACAAACGAGCTTACATTAACCTGAGCAATACAGCCCATATCTATATATTCGTCAAGAAGGTCAAAATTTTCCATAAAAGCGGAATAACGCTCAATATGTGCCAAAATAGGTATAATACCGTAATCGTAATTCAAATTGAGCAAACGTTCATATATATCTCGTGAAAAATCGCAGGAAAAAGGATGTTCAATAAGTGCATAATCGGTATTGCCAATCTTAATTTCGTCAAGATTTGAATTGCGCAAAAGATATTTTGTAATATAAACCTCTGCCGCAGGTATAAGCTTTGGGCTGTCGGGAGGAAGAGAAGCTTTTAAAAGTTCAAACGAATCATCTCTTCTTTTAACAAAATCCTCATAGCTTATAGAGTCGGAATAATAATGCGGAGTTAAAACAATTGCACTTGCGCCCTGTTTTTTAAGCATACCAATCATTTTTAAACTGGTATCAACATCAGGCGAACCATCATCAATCCCCGGCAAAATATGGCTGTGTACCTCAACAAGCTTGTCAATCATTTTATCACACCTTAACTTTAGTATCTTGGGTCGTAACGGCCGTATTCATAACCGCCGCCGTGATATTCGCC
>OIEN01000870.1_pt1 | contig 15692 bp, 17 predicted proteins | sample 1581741 | NCBI WGS metagenome assembly OIEN01 (sample SAMN01760944, study PRJEB22395) | human gut metagenome | reverse complement strand
CAAAATCAAAAATTAAACAATTAAAGTATTATAATTTATTCACTAAACAAATAACGGAGTCAACATTGATGTACCATTTTTAAGAGATTCAATGTACCATTTTTAAAAATTCAAATTTATAAATAAGTTATATATTTTTTCAAACATTTCTTTTAACTGATATGAATATTTGATTTCTTCATTTATACTAAGAAGTTCATCCATCCATTATATATCAGATATAATGAAATCGGTCTACTACGTACTTGGCATGCGGGAACATTATTATGATGACTATTCGGTATGGCTCATACATATCTGATATGACATACTCAACTGAATGCCTATTTTCACAATATGTAAAATATTGTATTAGGTATTCTTTTTTTCTGTTTGAAAGTACATCAAGCGCTTCCCTATGTATTGGATCATTAAATATAAAAGCCTATTTTCTCCCTTTGTATCTGTTTTAAATCCTTTAACACTTTCTGCCCTACTTTATTAGATATATTTTTATTTTCTCTTTGAATTGTAACTTGTTACGTAAATTTATATTTACAACCATGACACATAAATCTTCTTTTTATAAGCGCGACATAAGTTATAAACTCAAATGCTTTTACATATTTTAATGTTATTGGTTTTAACTTATCATGAACACTTTTTGTATGTTTACCGCATTTTGGACATCTGTATTTTTTGATGTTGTTTCTACATATGTAAACTTAGTTATTACTTTACCTTCCTTTCTTTCTTCTACTTTAATTACTTTATAACTTTCATCTAACCCCATGATTTTTCTTAGCTCATTCACTAAAAAATTTTACCTCTTTCTATATTCATTATCACATATAAAAAGAGATGATAAAATACTTTCATCATCTCCCCATCAGATTTCGAAGAGCCTATCTTTAAGTTAAACTAATAAGCTAAATATACTTAAAACAAACATATTTAGAACACCAATTAAGATAACAAGGCTTATAGACCATTTAAACCAAGTTGAATATTCAACTTTAGCTAAAGCTAAACCACCCATAATAGCACCACATGTTGGTGTAATTAAATTAACTAAACCATTTGCTGCTACCATTGTCATAATTGTAACTTCTACACTATAACCAAGTTGTGCTGCAAGCGGAGCAATAATTGGTGTAGAAAGTGTTGCTAAACCACTACTTGAAGGAACCAAGAATGATAAAACAACATGTAATATATAGTTAAGTGGAACAAATAGAAGTTCAGGAACTTTACTTAAAAAATTAGCTGCATTAAAGATAATATAATTATCTAAATGAGTTTCTGCCATAAGAACACTAGCGCCTCTAGCTATTGCAATAACCAAAATTACACCAATCATATCATCAGCACCATCAACAAATGTATCAACAAACCCTTTTTCACCAAGTTTATTAATAATTGCTATGATAATCGACATAATCAAGAACCATAAAGCAGATTCATAGAACCACCAATCACCTAATGGAGCACCGGTTAACCATCCAGTAAACTTATTAAATATTGTTACATCAAATTCTCCCCATGGAATAAATCCAATAACCATTACTAGGAATGTTAATCCAAATAATATTAATGTAATTTTTTGAGTATTTGATAACTTAACTTCTTTTTTATCGTCTTCAAATCTACCATAAGCTTTTTCAGCATTTTTTTGTTCTCTTAAAGATAAGAACGTTGAACCTTTATCTTTTTGAACTTTTTTAGCATAGCTCATAACAAATAGAATTGAAACAATTAATGTTGTAAGCCATAAGAATGTTGCAATTAGAATAACAAAGCCATTATCAGCTGTTACTCCTTCTGGAAGAGCACTTAAAGCAACACCTGTTGCAAATGGATTGATTGTTGAACCTAAACATCCACTACCAGCACCTAGAAGTATAACTGCAGAACCAACTAATGGATCCATTCCAGCAGCCATCATAGTAGCTGATAATAATACATAAAATCCAACAGTTTCTTCTAACATACCATAAGTTGTTCCACAAACAGAGAATATTGTCATAAGAATTGGAATTAACCAAACTTCTCTACCTTTAAGTTTATGAACCAACACTTTAATACCAGTTTCTAATGCTCCAGTTTTATTAATAACTGCTAACATACCACCTAGCATCATTATGAAAATACTAACATCAATAGCATCTTCAAAACCTTTAATCGGAGCCATCAATACTTGAGATAATGTTGCTCCAACTGTACCACTTCCATTAACTAATACATCCCCAACAAATTTAGCATTTGGAAGTAAATGAGATAATATTCCAAGACCAAAAATTAGAATTAGAATAATGGAAAAAGACGACAACATTGTTTTAGCCTTTTTCTTTGTTTTTGCCATTTTTAATTTTCCTCCTTTATTATTGTACCTGTTTTTCCTAATACAGCATCAGCTGCTTTTTCAAGTGAACTTATTATTGCTACATGATTTGTTCCTTTTACAAAATCTAAACATGCTTCAATTTTAGGAAGCATACTTCCTTTTGCAAATTCACCAGCACTAATGTATTTTAAAGCATCATCAACACTTAATTCATCTAGATCAATTTGATCTGGTGTATTAAAATGAATAGATACTTTATCAACTGCAGTTAATATTAATAATTTATCAGCTTCAATTAGTTTTGCTAACAATGATGCTGTTTTATCTTTATCAATTACAGCTTCAACACCTTTTAAGCTATTCCCATCATTTATAACAGGAATACCTCCACCACCTGCAGCAATTACAAGTATATCTTGTTGAACTAATTTTTTTATAACATCAGCTTCAACAATATCTATTGGCATCGGAGACGGTACAACTCTTCGATACCCACGTCCAGCATCTTCAACAAAAGTATAACCTTTTAGAGTTTCCTCTTTTATAGCCTCTTCCTTACTATAAAACATCCCTATAGGTTTTGTAGGATTACTAAAAGCATTATCTTTTGCATCCACTAGAACTTGTGTTATTAAAGTTACGCACGACTTATCAATACCTTCTTTTTTCAATTCATTTTGAAGACATTGTTGCAATCCGTAACCAATATAACCTTGACTCATACTCCCACACTCTGGAAATGGCATAAATGGAGTATTAGCTTCTCCTTTAGAAGAATACTCCATTGCTAAAGCTATTTGTCCTACCTGAGGACCATTTCCATGGGTTAAAACAATTTGTTCACCGTTTTTAACAAGGCTCACAATTATCTTTGCTACATTTTTTAATAAATTCATTTGTTCTTCAGGATTCTTACCTAAAGCATTTCCTCCTAAAGCAATTACAATTTTACTCATTATCTTCCCTCATCGTTGCATAAACAACAGCTTTTATTGTATGTAATCTATTTTCAGCTTGATCAAATACTTTGGATTTTGATGAATTAAATACTTCATCAGTTACTTCCATTTCTTTTAAACCAAACTTACTATAAATATCTTTTCCAATCGTAGTATTTAAATCATGGAATGATGGAAGGCAATGTAAGAATATTGCATCAGGTCTTGCATTATTCATAACATCCATAGTTACTTGATAATTTTTAAGTAAATTAATTCTTTCATTCCATACTTCATCAGGTTCTCCCATTGAAACCCATACATCAGTATAAATTACATCTGCATCCCTTGTTGCATCTATTACATTTTCATTCATTGATATAGAACCGCCAGTTTCTTTGGCAATTTTTCTACATTCATCCACTAATTCTTCATTTGGCCATAATTCTTTAGGTCCACATGCTACAAAGTGCATTCCCATTTTAGCACAAACAACCATAAGTGAATTAGCAACATTGTTTCTAGCATCACCCATAAATACTAACTTAATACCTTTTAAATGTCCAAAATTTTCTTCAACAGTTAAGACATCTGCAAGCATTTGCGTTGGATGGAATTCTGTAGTTAAACCATTCCAAACTGGAACACCAGCATTTTCTGCAAGTTCTTCTACAATTTTTTGATCAAATCCGCGATATTCAATACCATCATACATTCTTCCAAGAACTTTTGCAGTATCACTAATAGATTCTTTTTTACCCATTTGGGATGCTCCCGGATCAAGATATGTAACGCCCATTCCTAAATCCATTCCAGCCACTTCAAATGCACATCTAGTTCTTGTTGAAGTTTTTTCAAATAATAAAACAATATTTTTACCATTTAAGTATCTATGTTCTACACCATTTCTCTTTTTATCTTTTAAATCTTTAGATAAATCTAACAAATATCTAATTTCTTCTGGTGTGAAATCTAATAATGTTAAGAAATTTCTACCTCTTAAATCAGGTTTCTTTAACGCATCAACTTTAATAAAATCTTCAATTTTTAAAGTTGGAATATCAACACTTTTATTTTCAAATATATCTTCATGAACAACTCTAATATCTTCTTCAATATTTTTATTAACAGTTATATCAGGAATATCTTCACGAACTAAAGGCATACTCATACATCTAGGGCCACCTCTACCACGAGAAAGTTCTGCACTACTAACTTCTATAACTTTAATACCATGTTCTCGTAATATATTATTAGTAATATTATTTCTATCATATACAACAACCACACCTGGGGCAATACATAAAGTATTAGTTCCATCATTCCATTGTTCTCTTTCACTAGATATTCTTTCTCCTCCAGCACATGGAATAAGTGTTATATTTCTACCTAAATATTTTTCTAGTATTTCTTCTAAACTTCCATTTACTTCTGTAACATTTAAATCTTCATCAGAATCAGGAATATCTCCTTCAGTAATTTCAAAAACTTGAAGTGTATCCATAATACCTGGATGATACGTAAATTTATCATAATCAATTTGTGTAAATACAGTATCTAGGTGCATAAAAGCTCTAGATTCAGGTATATTAAAAGCTAAAATTGTATCAATTTTACAATTTGGATCCTTAAAACAATTTTTAGCTAGCTCATCAATCGCAGCTGCTTCAGTTCTTTGAGAAATTCCAACTGCAAGAATATGACTATTTAAATTAAGTACATCTCCACCTTCAATATGATATGGCAAATACCTATCATAATATTTATCTAATTTATCTTTAAAATCTGGATGATAATTAAAAATATACTCTGCATAAATTGTTTCTCTATTTCTAGTAACAGAATACATTTTATTTAATATAACTCCATTACCAGCACTTGCAAATGGATCTCTAGTAAAGTAAAGATTTGGCATTGGATCTGCTAAAAATTCAGATTCTTCACTTACTAAATCAACTAAAGATTTTTCAATTTCTCGTTTTTTTCTACTTATTTCTTCGATTTTGATTCCTTCCATTGTTTTTAATACAAGTTCTTTTTTATTATTAAAGCTTTTTAAATAATCAAAAACCAAATTTTTATATTTCGGAGTAGTTATTCCCGCTTCAAAAATAAATTGTCTTATAAATTTATCTTCAATTTCTCCACTTAATTCAAGTACATCAGCCATTAAGTCTTCCAAGTAAACTACTTCAATATTATTTTCTTTTAAAGCCCTAGCAAATTCATCATGTTCAGCTTGTGCATCAGGCAAAAAAGGAATATCATCAAATAATAATCTACTTAAAGAATCGGGTGTTAAGTTTAATAACTCATTACCAGGCCTATGTAATAAAACCTTTTTAAGTGGACCAATTTCACTTCTTACATTAATTGCATTCATCTAAATCCTCTCCTTATTCTTAATTAAATTATAACAAACATATTATCTATTTGCAATTTTTATTTTTTAATTTTTTTTAAAAACAAATTAATTCTTTTATTTTCATTTTTAAAAAAGTTTTTATTATCACCATCATATATTATTTTACCATTTTCTAAAAACAATATTCTATTAGCAACATTTCTAACAAATTCCATTTCATGAGATACAATAATCATTGTTTTTCCCTCATTAGCAACATCCTTTATTAAATCCAATACTTCTCCGACCATTTCAGGATCAAGTGCACTCGTAGGTTCATCAAATAAAATTATATCTGGATCCATCATTAATGTTCTTAATATAGCAACCCTTTGTTTTTGTCCTCCGGATAATTCACTAGGAAAACTTAATGCTTTATCTTTTAATCCAATTGTATCAAGAAACATCATAGCTTTTCTTTTAGCATTGCCTTCTCCCATTACTTTAAGTTTAACCGGAGCTAAAATCAAATTATCTAAAACACTCAAGTGCATAAATAAATTAAACTGTTGAAAAACCATCCCAATTTTTTCACGAATCAAAGATAAATTAGTTTTTTTAGAAAGCAAATCTTTTCCCTTAAATATTATTTTACCTCCAGATGGTTTTTCAATCATATTAAGGGATCTTAAAAGAGTACTTTTACCACTACCCGAAGGTCCAACAATAGCAATAATATCTCCTTCTTTAACTTCAAAACTAATATCCTTTAAAACTACATTTTTTCCAAAACTCTTTTTCAAATGTTTAACATTTAGCATTTAGTTTTACCTCCATTCTATTAACTAATTTAGTTAATCCCAAAGTAATTACTAAATAAATTAAAGCAATAATTATAAGTGGGAAAAAATAATCATAAGTTCTTGAAGCTATAATATCACTAGCTTTAGTTAATTCCATTATTCCAATATAAGCACCTGCAGAAGTTTCTTTTATCAAAGTTATAAATTCATTTCCTAAAGCTGGCAAAATATTTCTAATTGCCTGAGGCATTATAATATACCTCATAACCATACTATATTTAAGTCCTAAAGATAACCCAGCTTCCATTTGTCCTTTATCTATTGAATTAATACCAGCTCTAATTATTTCTGATACATAAGCCCCAGAATTAAATCCAAATGCTAAAACTCCAACAATAATTATACTAATATCAACAGATTTAAAAATAACATAATATATAATCATTAATTGTAATAAAACTGGTGTTCCTCTAATTATATTTACATACCAAACACACAATCTATTTAAAATTTTTAATTTACCATTCGTATCATGATGATGTCTAACAATTGCTATAAGAATTCCAATAACAAATCCTAAAATTACAGCAAAAAAAGCTATTATAAGTGTATTTAATAAGCCTTCAAAAATAAACTTATATCTTCCATCACAAATAATACTCTCATAAAAACTATTTATTATTTTATTTACCATCTAGTCACCTATTTTTCAGTATGATTAATAATATACTCATCTATTTTTCCTTCACTTTTTAAATTTTCTAAAACTTTATTTATAGCATCAAGTAATTCTTTATTTCCCTTTTTTACTATCATTCCATAAGAATCATTAGTTAAAGCTCCAGATAATATTTTAATACCATCATTACTTGCAACTATTTCACTTGCTGGAAGTTCATCCATTACAACACAATCAACTTTACCAGTCTTTAAATCTTCTATTGCTGCCAAATACTTTTTTTGACGTACAATATTTGCATCTTTATAATTTTCTGTAACATATGTATCAGCAATGCTTCCCAATTGAACGGCTATTTTCTTATTACTAATTTCATTTATATTTTTAATATTACTATCATTTTTAACAATTACTACTTGTTTACTTACAGAATAATTAATAGAAAAATCTACATTTTTAGCCCTATCATCACTATAACTAATTCCTGCAGCACCAAAATCAGCTTTACCAGTTTTAACTTCATTAATTATTGAATCAAAAGCAATATCTTTTACCACAAGTTCTTTACCTAAATATTTAGCAATTTCACGAGCAATATCAACATCAACACCAACTATTTCCCCATTTTCATAATATTCATACGGAGCAAATCCAGCTTCAGTTACCATAACAAGTTCATTACTCTTTTTATTACATCCTCCTAATGTAATTAACAACATTATTAATATAATAACTTTTTTCATATCACACCTCTATCTTAATTTTATTATAGCATTTATTTTTTCTAATTAAAAGAAAAAAGACTTCATTTCGAAATCTTTTACCATTTATTACACTCATCAACTACTTTATCACTATTACCAATTATTATATTGTCACATACTGCTATAAATGTAGAACCAAAATGAGAATATAACTTAATATTTTTATCATCTTTATCTAATTCATATTTGTCAATTAAATCAGTTATAGTAATTACATTTTCTTTTAAAGCATCCTCTAAATTATATAAAGATCCATTTTCATTATTATTTTGATAAGTTATATTTTTATATTGAGATATAATTTTCTTGCCATCTTCATATTCATAAATAACATGAAATTCATTAGTTGGTGTATCAAATCCCCAACTTATTCCATTAACTGATGTACTAACTTTACCTTTATTAGAATCTTTTACTGTACATCCACACAACAATAAAACACAAGTTATTAACAACATTAATCTTTTCATAAACATTATCCTTTCTATAATAAAAATATATCATATAAGGAACAAAACTGTAAATATATATGTTAAACTTTTTCTCTTTTTAAAACTAATTCTTCTTCATTTATTTTATTTATTAATCCATCAAAATAATTTTTTATTTCTTCAACTCTATCATTTACATCTAGATTAATATTATAAGGATCATACCCTAGAACCTTTATTCTACCAATATAATTATACATAATTTCTCTTAAAACAAAAACTACATTACTAACATTAATATTAACCATATCTTCTGTTACATCAGGTTTTATCATTCTAACTTTAGCTAACGTAATTAACATACTTATATTCTCCATTTTTGTATCTAAAGACATTTCTAATATACCATTAAAACCACTTTCTTTAAGATAATGTAGGGCTATCTTGCTTGCTTTTTTATATGCATAATATTCCCTTAACCTACAATGTAAAACTAATGATAAATCATTATTAGATAAATTAGTATAATTCTCCATTTTAACACATTCCCCCTTCAAAAGGAAACTTATTATAACACCATTAACAATAATTGTAAATAACAATTCAAAACTAGCAAAATTTAAAACAAAAAAACGACCATTTGGTCGCAATATATATTACCCAATTCTACTAAAATCTTCGTATGTATATCCATTAGAATGTTTACAATATAATTTATATTCAGAATTAGAATTAAAATAACATGAATAATGTAAATCTCCGGCTTTTCTAGTTATTGTAATATCAAGTCCATTTTTCTTATAATATTCAGTTGTACCTGAACACTTACCTGTTTTACTATAGCACATTCCCCAAAAAACAGTACCATCTTCATTAAATTGCAATTCTTGATGAACAGTACCACCATATAGATTTTCTTTCTTACTTTCCGTAGAAAATGCACTATTTATAAATTCAGCAGTAAGTATACTTTCCTCTTTTGACTTTTTATCTGATTCATTACCAAGGTTTATAAACCAACGAATACCAATGACAACAAGTATCAAAAATATAATTGCCCCAACAATAGATCCATTATTAGATTTATTTTCTTGATTATTATTTGATTCAACTACTTTAGGTTCTTCCTCTTTTTCTTCATTTGCTTCAGGTTTATCAACTTTATTTTTTTCTTTTTTATCAGTATCATTTTCTTTAGATACATTATCCTTATTTTCTTTTTCAATATTTTTTAAATTTTCAAAAAAAGCCTTATCTTCAGCCATTTCCAGTTTAATATTACTACCACCATAACGTGAAATGGTTAATACTCCATCATCATATTTATGAGATTTTATATTTGAAAATGGCACTTTAATAAGTTCATCATTTTCTGTAACAATTGTACAACTATCTTCTTTAATTTTTAAAATAGCATCTTCTTTTTTTTCTTTATTTATATAACTAACATCTATTTTTTTCATTTAATTCCTCCTATAGCATCATTAATTGCTAAAACCCAATTATTTTTTCCATTAACAGCAAATTTTTCTTCACCACTTTTTGTAACAATAACTAAATTATTAGACAAAAATCCTCCAGCTTCAACGCTTTTAATATCATCCAGTTCTACTTCAAATTCCTTTTCGCCAGCATTAAAATTATGACCTTCAAAATACAAAGTTTCAGTAGTTAAAATAAGCTGTCCTCCTTTACTTCCAACACCATGCCACCAATTAGCAGCGCCTTTTTTTAATATTTTTTCCTTCATAAACTCCTCCTTTTTATAATATTCTTTATATCTTTTGAAAGAAAAAAGAACATAAAAGCACCCTTATGTTCCATTATAAATGTTGATTAAATTGTTACTTACTCTTAAACTACAACTACCAATCAACATTTAATGTCGATATTAGTACTTCCCACTTACAATATAATAATACCAAAATTATATGATTATTGCAATATATGAACTAAACTAACTTTTTTAAATAGCCAAATTTATTTACCATCATTATATGGCACATAAGTTATTAAATCCGTTAACGAACAATTTAAAACATAACATATTTTAGTCAAAACATCTTTATCAATCCTTTGAATTTTATCTTTACAATAATTACTCACAACTTCATACTTAATACCCGTTAACAAACTTAATTTATACATTGACATATTTTTTTTAATAAGTACATCTTTAATAGTGAGTATAACTTCAACATAATTAGTATTCCAATCTATAAAACGTTCATCATTCATTTATAACCATCTGTTCTTCCTATTTTTATTTTAATAAAAAATAAATAGCAACTAATAGTCCAATAGCAATTATCAAAAATGCAATATATATAGCCAATGATGCAAATCCAACTTTATCAATATTTGGATTAGTTCTAACTAATTTTGCAGCTTTTTCATGAACATTCTCTAAATTTACCTTTTCACTTCTTTCAAGCATATCTTCATATCTTTTTATTGTATCGGTTATATTTTCATTAGGTTCTTTTATACTGTATAAATAATTTGACAAACTACAAAATTTAGTATAATACTCATAAATTTCAGGAATTAAATAGTCTTTATAAACAATGACATCAAAAATATAATTTTCAAAAACTTTGATTTTATCCTCTTCATCTTTAGTATAAGGATGGGGACTTAAAATTAATTTTGTATATTCCTCAAACGTTATTAATGGAATCTTTTCTTTTTCAACAACCTTTTCTTCTTGCACTTTTTGTTCTACCGAAATTGATCCACTTGTATTAGATAATTCATGATTTTCTTTAACATATTCATTTTGTTTATTTAAATTAAAAGTTGTAATTATTCCATTACTAATGTAGATTTTTTCTTCATCATTACCCAATGGTGTGTCTAAAGTATTTCCAGTTGCATGATTTCTATCATTTAATAATTTCAAATTATTTAAATGTTCTTCAGTAGCATTATTTCTCATTAAAGCTTCATTTAAACATTCTAATTCAATATTTTTCTTTCCACGGTTTAAAAATGAAAATAGTTCTTCTTCTGTAACATTATTTCCATGGCTAGCTACTAAATTTTCATATGCCTTTAATACATCTTCACCACTAACATCATATAATAAATAGCTTTTGCCAGATTTATCTTGAAAATGTACATAGTTTTTAACTACCCCTTCAACCTTTTTATTATTTTGTATTAAATGAAATTTCTGTAATACTTCATTGTTTTTAGTTATTTTATCGAAATCTTCTGATGTCATTTCAAGTTTTTTATTTTTTTCATCATAAAACTTTGCATGAATTTCTAATATTTTAAAAACTGATTCAGCATTCAAATTAGAAAGATTATTTTTAAAATTAGTATTTTTAGAATAAAAATCGTAATAATCAAAATAAGAAAAATCTAAATATTGACCATTATAGCCAATTTTATTTTCTTTAATATCAAGTTTATCAAATTCAGAACTTTGTTTTAATAAATTAACCAAAACATAAAAATTACTCATATACACCACTATCTTTCTATTAAATAGAATACCACATTATTTTCTTTTTTCATAGTAATATTTAAAAAATTAAGTAAATTAATTATATTTATATTATGGATAGTAAATCAATGTATTAACACTTTTTTTAAAACTCTCGAATAAATTCTTGTATGTTCCTGTATTTCTTCAGGTAATAACCATAGAAACTTACTTGAATCTACGAAAGAAGAATTTATATACCTGCATATATCAACTATACCAGGATTTAATTGTTTTAATACCTCCAAAGTTTTAGATACATCAATCAAAGTTTCGGTTGGAAATCCTGAAATAATAGTTATTCTTAATTGCTTAAAATAAATTTCTCTAATTTTTTTTACAAATTCAATTATTTCTTCACTAGTAAATCCTTTTCTAATCATTTCTAGCAATCTATTACTTCCAGACTCCAAGGCACCACTTATTTCTGTAATCTTTCTACTAGTTCTTAAGACCTCATCAAAATTATTTTTTATTGCATCACTAAAAGAAAAAACTACCAAAGCCACATTCCTTATATTTTCCTTACCTTCTAGATATGCTATTATTTCTGGCAACATATATTCATGATAATTATCCACCCCATATTGACAAATATTCGTAGCTTTTAAAAGAACTTTAGAATAATTTCCTTCATTCAAAACATCTATAGCGTCTTTTACTTCATTTAAATCAGCACTCTTTAAAGGATAATTCTGAAATGTTTTTTTACAAAAAGAACAATTATTTAGACATCCATTTCCAATATAAACAGTTGCTAAATCTTCTCTATGACTTTCAATAAAACCAAATTCATTTTTATCTCTATCAGCATATTTTTCTTTTGAAATCATTTACAACAATAAATTAGGTTGATTTTGAGGGATAATATAATCAACATTTTCTTTTATCCAAGTCTCAACTTTATTTAAAAATGGATCATCTTTAAACTTTCTAGTTATACAACCAGTTAAATATATTTTAGCACCAACTGTTTTATTATCAAGATTACTTTTTAAATAATTTATAGTGTTCAAGATGCCATATTGAGTCCCACAACATGTCTCCGCAATAACAATTACATCAGCTTCAGATACTTTGTTTGTTATTTCAAAATCTTCCATTAACGCTTCGTAAATAACATAATGCTGATAATTTAATGCACAGCTTTACATTCACCAATAAAAACTTTCATACTATCCCTTCTTTTGAATTGGTAAATATGATACCATAAAAAGTCAAATTTAACAATTAAAAGCATATTTAAACTATTAATCCATTAATTATATTTTTAATAATTTTATTTTTATCAGTTGTAACTATAACCCAATCCTTCAAGACAAAACTTAATTCCATAATAGTTCAGATAATTTAAATCTTGAATATTTTTTTATTTTTTATTTAGAAATTTTACTAATCTCATCCTCAAATAGGTTTTCTTGGCTAACCCTTTTTTGTTCTTCCATAAGTAAAATTTGTTTTACTTCCTGCATTTTTTTTCTTAAACTATTTATTTTTTGTTGTTTATTTAATTCTTGAAATTCAGTTTTTTCCGGATTTTTTTTACTTGGCAGAATATACCCATTTGTATCAAATTCTATATTTTGTCCAGATAACATTTTAGAAAAAGATCTAGAATAATTTATTGCTACTGCTTCAAAATCATCTACTGTTTTACAATCTGTTAAGTTACAATCAGTAATACTAACATCGCTAAATTGCAATAAATGACAATTGGGAATATTAGCAATTTGCTCATCTATGTAATATAATTCTTCATCAGATTTTGCTGAATTGCTTTTATCATATAACTCTTGAATATTTACACCACTTAATTGAGAAAATATTTTTAGTGAATCGGGTAACTGTACTGTTAAATACATTCCAGCTTTAATAGGCTTTGCATAAATACCAACTTTAGCAAATTCAAGAGATTTTTCTGGAGTTACGCCTTCCAAATATTTAATATTAAAGTTATAATTTTTTTCTTTAAATGATTTATTTAGATGCTGTATTTTATAGTTAGTCATCTCCATCAAGAAATTTAAATCATCACTAGATAATTCACTTATATGTTTTGGTCGCATCTCTTCCAATTTTTGTAATTTACTTCTTTCTTCATCTGAAAACTTAATATAGGTTCCAAATTCTTCATAATATTGAAGTTCATATTTATCTTCTTCTGTCATATATTCTAATTGAGCTTTTTCTTTTAATGCTCGAATTCTTAAAATATCTATTATATAATCTGCCACTATTGATTTATGGTCATTTCCCCAAGTAAATTTTTTTATGATATCTGTACCCGAAAAAACGCTTAAATCTATACCTGTATTATCTCTAATAGTATCACTAATATATTTAAAACGTTCATCGTTCTCGAACTGACCAGCAAAACCAAATTCGTTAAACAAGTTACTTCCTTCAAGTATTTCAATAATTATTTTTTTTACTTCATCTTTATTACTTATGGAATATAATAGTTTTTCATTCATTACTATTTTTAACCAATTACATAATCGATCGGTAAAACGCTTTGTATAGTCATCCTTATCCCATTTTGATCCAGTATGATCGCCGTATTTCCAGTCATTTTCTTTAATTATTCTATATACGTTTTCACAGTCTTCTGAATAACCACTATCCCATGTTCTGGAATTTTGAGTTGGCATTTTATATTTATAATCAAGGATGTTACTTAAAAATATGTTTACGTATGGATCAACAGAGTTCCCTTCAAATCCTATTATATGAGCACCGGGATTGGCATTTCTCATTGTATTCATTTCATCTTTGGGACAAAGAATATAAGCATTATCAGTAATTGGTACAGAGCCAAAACTAAATAAATCGCATTCTGTTCCAGCAACTATTTTATCTTTGTTTTTTGCTAGTGGCATAAGAATAGCATACTTCACACCATCCCATGAACCATAAGCATGCGATTTAACTTTACCATTAAGGCAAAAATGAGCAGTATTTCGATAAATTCTATTTGGAATACGAAAATTTTTTTCTTCTCCATCTATTACACATTCATAAGGTGTATAATCCATTAGTTCAGTTTCATATGGAGTTTTAATAGCACCAGATGGAAAAAAATTTGTCACATGAACCATTACTAAATCTTCTATCGATTTAATAGGTTTGTCTATATTTTTTATACCAGCGTTTAACATTTCTTCTGTTAGTATAAAAGGCTTTCCTTCTTGTATTGTTTTTTCATAAATTTCTTTTAAATCTTCCATAACTTATTTTCACCTAATTTCTATTAATAAAATTTTATTTTCATATTCTAAATCCAATCCTATCATTAAATTTGTCTGATAAAATGTTTTAGCACCCCCTATGTAAATAAAGCAAAAAATACATCAAGCCTATTTAAAACATTTAACTTCTTTTATAATTACATCTCCTATTACACTAATAATAACATAGGTAGGGTCAAAAATAAACACACTTTTCAGGTAAAAAAATGTACTTGACAGTATAAAAGTCAAAATTTTAAAGTACATAAAATATAATTTTATTATTATCATCAACAAATACAAGTGGGTTATGACGGAATAGAAGTATATTGTTTACAAAAAGATATTAGAGCTTTAGAAGAATTTAATACTGTAAAGATTTATTTAGAAAAAAATTTGGTGGAAAAAGAATTTATGAATTAAATATGGGAAAATCAGTTTTAAATAATAGTTTTGACAACGTTAAATCAAAAAAATTGTATTAGAAAAACACAACAATATAAAAAAATAAAAGCCGTAGCACATTAGTTTCTATTGTCATACTCAATCATTTTCCTTTCTTAAATAACAAAAAAACCAACTAATTTCTAGTTAGCATTTATTACTTAATCTCGAAAAGTTCGAGTTTCCTATCAATCTGGCAGGGGCAGAGAGAATCGAACTCCCATCAAAAGTTTTGGAGACTCCTAT
>OIEN01000868.1_pt1 | contig 15705 bp, 12 predicted proteins | sample 1581741 | NCBI WGS metagenome assembly OIEN01 (sample SAMN01760944, study PRJEB22395) | human gut metagenome | reverse complement strand
ATGATAATGTTTGTTGGCGCAATATAAATACAAATGATGATGTAATGAATTTAGTAAACCATTTTGATGGACAAGTGCGTTTCGTTGAGAAAAATGTTCCTTATGGAAGTGGTCATATTGAAGATGGATATAATATGGCTTTAGCTGAATATCGAACAATACAAGGTCTGTGTAAAATGGCACAATTTATAGACCCAAGCCCTTTTCATAAAACTTCATTTGCTCCATTGTCCGAAATTGAAATAGACGAATTATTTGATCGTATGAATAGCATTATCGACAGAATGAATCAGCAGAATTTGCGTCGAGCTATGCAAGACTGAAAATAAAAAGCGGGGTGTGACGTATTGCTGTCGTGCCCCGTCTATCTACTACAGAGACATGATATGTTGTACATAAACCAACGGTTGATGAAAACTTTCCCAAGCCTAATTGACAATCAACCGAAAATATGGTATACTGTTACAGTAATCAAATTACAAATTCACAAAGAGAGGTGATCAACATGAAAAAATCGTATATGACGATTCTGTATAAGAACATATCTGATGCTATGTTGATTGCCGAATTTTGCGTTTTGTAATTCGGTTTTTTAACTGTTACTTTGTTGCGCATCCGATATGGGTGCGCTTTTTGTTTTATATAGAATCGTCCCTCGTTCTGTAACTTTGGTTACAATCCAAGAAAAGAAAGAAGGACGATATTTTTATGCAAAGATTTAAAAGAATCATTTTACCTATGCAAGGGCATAACAAGAGCGATTTACATTGGCTTTATAATACTCGCTCTGAAGATGAGCCTCCACTCATTTTCTCATATTCCAAATTAAAGTTTTGGTTTGGTGGAACAAGCTACCGTTCAAGTGAGAAATTGCTTCTTTATATTCAAATTCCATCAGAGATAATCGGTGATATTGTGTTGTCGGACACATTGCCATGTGAGACATATCTTCTTCGCTTAATATCGCCAATGATAAACGAATTAAGCAATTTTTATTTGAACACCGATAAAAATGTTCGCGAAAAGGCACAATTTGAAGTTCAATATGCCGGCGGATATATGGTTCGCCGCAGTGGAATTCAATACAATGCAAAAAAAATGTATATGTATTGCGAATGAATTTCAATATTCCACTTGTAAACGCACTCTCAGTAAACGCAAAAGCGGCTATCCGTGCAATAAGAGATATTTTGGAGCATATTGAAACCGCGCTGAATGACTTTGAGCGCAATGAACTGAACCTTTATATCAAAACCTATGCTTATCAGCGTGAAATACGCAAATATATGAGAGAGCACGACCTGTGTTCGTTTATTGCCAATGGAAGCATTTTACCTCGTGAAAACGGAACATCTGCACCGATGAAGAATGCAATACCGTTCATTGCTCCAAAAGAAATGGAGGTCATCATTCCGTTTTCCGATAGAACACAGATGGTTGGTATGGGAGTCAAGAAAGGTGTTACCGTGATTACGGGCGGTGGTTATTCGGGAAAATCAACATTGCTCGATGCCATTGAAATGGGTATTTACAATCATATCCCCGGAGATGGGCGTGAGTTTGTTCTGACAGATAGTAGTGCTCTCAAAATGTATGCCGAGGACGGAAGACCCGTTTCAGAACTTGATCTTTCACCGTTTTTTAGATATTTACCCGGTCGCGCAGAACTTCAAAAGTTTTCTACTTTGCATGCGAGCGGAAGTGTTTCGCAAGCGGCAAATATTATTGAGGCGGTTTGTGGAAAATGTAGATTATTGCTTATAGATGAGGATAAAAGCGCAACCAACTTTATGATTCGCGACAAAAATATGCGTCTTGTTGTTAAGAATGAGCCCATCATTCCATTTACCGACAGAGTGCGCGAGCTATACGGCGAAAAAGGTGTTTCGACTATCCTTGTTATTGGTGGATCAAGTGAATACCTTGCCTATGCGGATACAGTAATCTTAATGGAAGATTATTTGCCGCATATAATTACGGAAGATATACAAAAGCTTGACCTTCCTGAGATAACGAAAAATGAAGCTTCTGCCAACTGGGTAGAGTCGCGCCGCATCGTCCCAAAGGAAACTTCAAAACCATTTTTGTATTTTCGAAGCGTTGAAACCGAAAACGAGAAGAAGATTATCCTTGATGAATATAGCGCAGATATTACTCTTTTGACAGCTTTGATTTCCGGAAATCAGCTCAATACGCTCGCCTGTGTTATGGAGCGTTTATTAACCGATAAGGAGGCTGACAGTGCAGAACTACTTGAAAAAGTTGAGGAGTATACTGCAAAAATGTTGACAGACAACGATACATCTTCTCTTATCCCTGAGACAGCACAGCGATTTTATGAAGAAATTCGACCAATTGATGCTTTTTGTTGTGTCAATCGTATGAGAGGGTTGTTTTTTAGAACTGACAGGGGTGATGCGATATGACTATGCCCACCTATCACATTACGATTGCGGACAAAATCAAGGCATACCGCAACAAAAACAATCTGTCACTAAAGGAGTTCGGCAAGCTGATCGGTGTCTCTGCGCAAGCGGTATGCAAGTGGGAACAAAACACCTGCTATCCAGATATTATCTTTCTGCCACATCTTGCAAGAATATTAAATTGTACAACCGATGACTTCTTTGAAATGCACGGAGGTGATGCGAATGAATAGATTGACATTGGCTTATAAATCTTTTGCTTACTCTTGGAATCTGATCTTTGAGTCAAGCAAGTTCATGATTTTTCTGTATTTCGCATTGATGTTGATTACGACGTCATTCCCGTTGTTGTCTGCGTTTTTGCTGAAATACGTTTTGGATGCATTGACCATGGCAACACCCGAAATAGAAAAGGTGCTTGCGGTGGTTATCATATATGGTCTTTCTTTGGTAGTAAACCAAGGAATTACAGCGGCAAAAGATCTGACGAAAAGCACCATCGATCAAAAGGCACGGCACTTATATCAATGTCGATTGGCGGAAAAGCTCTCGGAATTGCCTATGGATGTTCTTGATTCCTCCAAGTGAAAGGATCAGATTGACGAAGTAAGGTATATGGAATTCACATCCGTGTACTTAATATTTGGTCTTACCGATATTATATCTTTCCTGTACACCTTCGTTGTTGCATTTACGACACTCGCAGTATTCTCACTTGGCTTTTCGCTGATGTTCTTGGCATTTACAATTCCGAGCATTATATTCAACGAATATTACGCCCGCAAGTCGGAAAAACTGCGTGAAAAAACAGCCCCCGATGTTCGCAAATTCCATTACTACCGCTGGATGCTCACCGATGCTTGGCCTGCAAAAGACGTTAGAATGTACGATCTGACCGATGCTATTAAGTCGCGCTATGATGAGGAAAAGAAAGATTATATCAAAGCCAACAAAGCACTTGACAAGAAGGTGCTTCACGGCTCACTCGGCATAGAGCTTTTCCGTAGGAGCGGAGAGATTGTATTTATTGCCTATGTGATATATAAGGCGATAAACGGCGCAATTGGTATCGGCGACGTTGCGCTATATATTGGGTTTGCGCATAGTGTTTCAAACTCTTTTTGGCGCGTTACATGGCTGACTACAGACGTAGTAAGTCGTATATACGATCTGATGGGCAAGCTGTTTGAATTCTTCGCAATAAAAACGGAACAAACGGGCGGGACTCGAAAGCTTGAAGCTTTTGAAAGCCTCACTTTTGATAATGTGTGCTTTAAGTATCCACATACCGATAAATATGTGCTGACCGGAGTTTCTTTTACCCTCAATAAAGGAGATAAGCTGTCGATTGTCGGTATTAACGGTTCGGGAAAATCCACGATTATCAAACTGATGCTTGGCCTTTATGAGATTCAGTCGGGACGCATTCTGATCAACGGTTATCCAATGTCTGATTACGATATGCGAGATGTGCGAAAGCTCTTTTCCGCGCTATTCCAAAGCTTTGTACAGTATCCGCTAACCTTGCGAGAAAATATCGCACTTTCCTCACTTGAACGAATGGATAACAGCGATGAGATTGAAGGTGTTTTGACACAAAGCGGCGTATACGAGGATATTAAGCCAAAGCTTGAAAACGGACTTGACTCCTTTATGACTCGCCAATTTGCCGATAACGGAACAGAGCTTTCCAAAGGACAATGGCAGAAGATCGCGCTTTCCCGCGCCTATTTCAAAAACGCCCCCATTATCATCTTTGACGAGCCTTCTGCCGCACTTGATGCCGAAGCGGAAGACCGAATATTCAAGAACTTTGAATCCATATCCGACGGCAAGACCGGTATTATGATCTCACACCGTATTTCAAGTGCCCGAATGTCCAATAAAATCATTGTGCTTGACGGAGGAAAAATTACAGAGCAAGGCACCCATGACGAGCTTGTTGCGCTTGACGGTCTGTATGCCAAGCTCTATAACCTCCAACGCGAAAAGTACACGGTAAAGGAGGTGGAATGATATGAATAAGATAAAGACTTTCTTTTCCGGACTTTTCAAAAACGTTTGGTTCGGCATTAAAACCTGTTTCCTTGCATCAAAATTTTATTTCTCTATGAAGCTTATTATTTTAATGTTCACAACGCTGATACCGCTTGTGAATCTATGGCTGTGGAAAGAGGTCCTCAACGGAATTGTGGATTTCGGAAACAGTAAGCAGACCGTAATCGTTTGCTTGGTCATCTATCTTGCACTGCAATTGGCAACCTACCTGATAGATCAATTCGACAATTATGTTCAAGACCGATATAGTGACGAATTGAAGTTTTACATTGATGCCGTGATGATGGATAAGACTTCGCGGATGGATCTGTCCTTCTTTGATTCTGCCAAAATGGGCGACAAGGTAAGACACGCGAGGAACAATTTTCTCACGATGATGAATATGTCGTGGCTTGTGTTTGACATCATTTCTGCATTTATCAACGTGGTCGCAACGCTCATTATTGTCTGCACATACAAATGGTGGCTCGGACTTGTCACGCTTGTCCTCTTGATTCCGTTTATGCTCTACAATAAAAAGCGCACCGAGCGCAAGCTTCAAATGGAAAAAGAACAGCTCCGTGATAATCGAAAAAAGGATTATTATCGTGATGTATTCTTCAACGATAATGTTCAATTTGAAGTGAAACTGAATAATATCGGTTCCTATTTTATCGGCAAGTATAAGGAAACGTGGCGTAAGCTCTATAAAATCAACAAGACAGAGGACGTTAAGCACAACATCATCAACACGTTGATTATGATCGTGAACGTATCCAGCGAATTTTTGGTGCTGACAGTATCGGTGTTTGATGTTGTAAATAAGCACATCGGTATCGGTGATCTACAATACAATCTCAGCATGGTATCCCGATTGCGAAGCCAATCTCAAATGCTGATGAATAAAGTTAATAAGTTCCTCAACGATAACACCCGCTTGATCGAGCTGCAAGAGTTTATGGATATTGAGCCCGAGGTTGAGAAGAGCGGAACGCTGAAGCCATCGAACAATCCTAAAATCGAATTCTGTAACGTATCCTTCCGCTATCCCAATGCAGAACAGTACGTGTTGAAGGATTGCTCATTCACCATTGATCCACATGAAAAAATTGGTCTGATAGGGCTTAACGGTGCAGGAAAATCCACAATCATCAAGCTGATGTTCCGTTTCTACGATCCCGAGAAAGGCTGTATCAAGCTCGACGGCATAGATCTGAAGGAGTATGATATTTATGCTGTACGTAAGGTGTTCGGTGTCCTATTCCAAGATTACGTTACTTACTGCTTACCTCTCCGCGAGATCATTGCGCTCTCTGACTTCGATGAGAGGTTCAATGATGAAAAGCTGAAAAAAGCTTGCGATATCAGCGGTGCAAGCGAGGTTATCAAGGATTGGGAGAACGGATATGACAGCGTTCTTGGACGTTACTATGCAGACAACGGCAAAGACCTTTCGGGCGGTCAATGGCAGCTCGTGGGGCTTGCCCGTGCGTACTTCAAGGATAGCGAGTATATGATCCTCGATGAGCCCTCCGCAGCGCTTGACCCGATCTCCGAGGATAGAATCTTCGAACAGCTCTATCATTTGAGTGAGGGCAAGAGTTCGGTCACGATCTCGCACCGTCTTTCAAACACAACCCTTGCCGATAAGATACTCGTCATCGGTGACGGGCACATTATCGAACAAGGCTCACACTTTGAGCTTTTGAAGCAGAATGGAAAATATGCCGAGCTGTTCAATTTACAGGCAAGTAAATACATTTAATTACAAAGGAGATACTTACTATGAATGATCAGGAATTTGCCAAAGACACTATAAACAAAATCAAAATCATACAAGCCTATAAAGATCAATATGGTGAGGATGATATCAATGAATACGTCAAGATTTTTGGAACATGGCGTGGTATCGAAGATTATTTGAGTGAACGAATGGCTTAAAGACAAGCCAAAGCTGCCGAGACCACTTGAATGATCCTTTGAAATCCATTGTAACAACCACCGCCGAGAGAACTCGTTTGGTCGCTCTCGGCGGTGCTTTTTGCGTTTTAATATTACAATATAAGACGGTACTTTACAAAATACGTGATTTATGTTATAATAAAGTAACAACTATTATGGGGGCATTATGAAAACATACAACCAACTTAAAGAAATGTTTTTAACATCAAATCAAGCCTTGATTCGTGATGATATGGATCTGCTGGATAGCCAAGTGTCAGAACGCTCTCTATGGCGGAGCCTTGATGCTTCATCTCAACAGGACGATGTTACAGAGTGAAGATTTTGAGGGCTATTATACAGATGTTGAATATAATCGAAATCACGGAAACATTAAAACGATCAAAAAAACTATACGAGGTCAAGAAGAACAAATAGTCAATGTAACATGCGATCTGATAATGCACAGTCTAGGAAGGCATCCCGAACAAGATAACCTTATTGCAATAGAGATGAAAAAAGCCAATAGACCACAAGCAGAAAAGACGGCTGATAAGGAACGTTTAAAAGCATTAACGAAGGATACTTTTGACGATACCTGGTCTTATGATGGTGTCACACTTCCTGAGCATGTGTGTAGATATGTTATAGGTATATATTATGAGATTGATTTTGAATATAAAACAATTCGTCTTGAATATTACAAGCAGGGGGAGCGCGTTGAACATCAGTCATTAAAATTTTAAGGAGAACGCCAAAATGTCAGAAATAACGGATCGTTACTACTCCATGCCCGAGATTTGCAAATATCTTGGTATCAGTAGAGATACTGCTCTACGCTGGATTGCAACAAAAAATATGCCTGCCCACAAGATCGGGAAGAACTGGAAGTTTAAGATTTCGGAAATAGATGAGTGGGTAAATAGCGGAAAAGCGGAAGAATGAGGTTTTCAATATGGCAAAGAAAAAGAAACAACAAAAAACGAAGAATCCACCTGTTGCTAAAGTCAACATACAGGAACTTCACGATTCACGAGATGGCGGTCAAATTGCACTGAGGGGTTACTCCTATCAGTTCCTTTATTCATGTGATTTGATTTTATCATCCAGTACTGACACAATTTTTGCTCTTGAGGGAATCGAAGATATTGATACTATAAAATGCAGTGACGGAAACAAAACAATTACGCATATCCAACTCAAATACTCTACTCAACGGCAAGATGCCAGCTTTATGGATAGCGTATTGAAAAATTATCTTGAGGCGTACCTGATCGATAAGAATCGATATTTCAAATTGGTATATGATTTCTCTGTTGCTGCCGGAAACTTAAGCAAATTGCTTTCGGGAACTCTTGATAAAAACTTAAAAGAATTCTGGAAGACTAAGATTGATAACATTAAGAAAGATACATCTTCATGGGATTGGATCAATTTCGATTTTGAAGATTTTATTCAACGGTTATCTTTTGAAAATGTCAAAAAGGATTCTCTTGAGAAAAGCATTGAATCTTCGTTGATAAAGATTTTTGAGATTAGTACTGATAATATTTCTTTATTTGCTAACGGCATCAAATTATTGTGCTTTGATAAAATGGCAAGTCGTGGTGAAATTTCACATCAAGACATAACACAGTGTATTGAAGAAATAAAATTTGATATAAGTAAAGGCCCCCAAAATCCAGCTCACGCTTGGATTCAAAGAATTCAATTCTCTAAATCTGACAACTATTCTTCAGACTATTATGAAGGCAAGAAGGCTACACCCTCCGATATTGCCAACAATTTGCCAATAATCCGTCCAACTGTCGAAAAAGAAATCGTCGACTCTATAGCCCAAAATACAATTACCATTATCAAAACATCCAGCGGTCAAGGTAAAACCACGCTGGCATTAAGAGCAATATCATTATTAACCGAAGAATATACGCCATATCAAATTACGAAATGTAATAACGATGCCGAATTAGGTCATATCATTGAGTATTTTCACATGCGTACACGAATTGGTGAAAAACCACTTATTTTACTTGATAATCTTGACGCTCATCTAAGCGAGTGGAATTTGTTGGCTCAACTTATGCAAACAGGAGTAACATACCATTATAAGCTTCTTGTAACTTCTCGTGAAAACGACTGGTATAATTACGGTGGAGATATAAGCAATCTTCATCATTTGAACATTATCAAGCCAACTCTTAGTGAAAAAGAAGCAGAAAGCATATATAACGCTCTAAAAAAAGCTGAAAAGATCCACGAAGATATTGTCGATTGGAAAAAGGCATGGTCCAAAATTGAAGATCGGCAACTTCTTATTGAGTACGTATATCTTTTGACTCACGGCGAGATGATTGCTGAACGAATTTCTGCGCAGATGAAGGAAATTGGTAACGCATCGGCAGGTGGAACAAAATTTGAAATTCTAAGAAAAGTTTGTTTTGCTGATGTATGCGGAATTAAACTTGAAACTAAGTCGTTAATTAAAGAGTTAACTATTAAACCCGACTTAGACATTGGCGAAGTACTAAAAAGCTTAGCTGATGAATTCCTGGTACATATTAGTTCAGAGGGAGATTACATTGAGGGGTTACATCCTGTACGTTCTCAACACATTGTCAGTCGGTTACATGAATATGTCTCTCTTGATGAAACAGCTCTTTCTATTGCAAAGATCGCATCTGCTTCGGATATATCTGTTTTGTTTTCGCATTATCCTGAGTTCGATTTTGACAAAGATGTTTTTTATACTAACGTTGTTAATATGTGGTTGTCTGGATCGGACTTATCTCGTTTTGTTCAAGCAATTCGAGGTACTTTTTCGGGAAGCGTAATGCAGTACTTCAAAACATACAAGGCGTTGTTTGATGATGCATATGAACATGGCGGATTACTACTTGTGTCAACAGATCTTTGCCCGTTTTCGAAGTTTGAGGATTGCGAAAAGGAATTGAATACGCTTAATAAAATGGCGGAGATGATGCCAGATAACCCTAACGTCCAGCATATGATCACATTACGTGATTCCATCCCGAAATTCAGAACATCAAAAACCGACATCTATTGCTTAAGCTCTGCCATGTATTCAAAACTAAAAGAAATTAATTTTGCGAGCATAGCAGATTTAGACTCATATTCGGTTATTGTGGATTGGCTTTACAATATTGATCCCTTAAAGAATTTAACATCAAAGATTTCCCTAAACGACCTGTGGGCTAAAGCTGAAACTCTTTCTATAAAAACTGTATCGTCATTAATGTATTCAGCGTTTTGCGGCAACAAAGAGGAATACAGCACGTTTGTAACAGCCAATCTTCAGAGAATCATTAGCTATCTCAAACGCAAAACCAACTCTCACAAGGTACAAGTAAGCGACGATAACAAGAAAATAAAGGTCGAGTATTTGCTTAGAGCAAGTGAGATTACAAAAGGTAATAACGAAAGTGTCGCACGGTTGACAGATATATGCCGTACGCTTCCTATCTTTGAAACGTATTGCTCAGATGCAATCAAGCCCCAAATCGATTTATTGGCTACCTATCAGATTCCCAATGACGCCCACAAGGAAATGCCTAAGGAGAACATAATCATAACATTCCATCAAGAGTTTAATGGTCTGTGGTTAAAAACTATAGAAAGTAATTATGAGTTTGACACAGTATATGCATGGATTGATCATTGGCTCAATGTCCGTAAATGTGCTTGTGATTTAGTGGCTGCAAGCTCAGTTTGTTTGCACAAATTATTGGGTAAAAGGAAACTTGGTGAGGCTGGCAATTTATTTGACAGCATCCATAATCGCTATAATAAAATGATGGTGGCGCATTTATCATACCCAAGAGAACACCGCCCATTTGAAAAGGAGCCTGAGATACCAACTTTGTTTAATAAAGCAAAACGAGATTACTTTGATGGTATCCAAAAATTTGCTGACCAACTAATCAGTTTTATCAAAAAAGAAGACCAGGGGAAGCGTTTGGCGATATATAACCTAAAAGCAGCATTAGCAGCACTACCTAACGTTCAAAAATTCTTTGATGATCTCACATTGGACAGTGAGCATCATAGCAAACATGTGGAACTATGTACCCTTGAAGAAAAAGTCATCTTTGAGGCTTATATGTGTTGTGAATACTACTTATCTCATGAACCCGAACCCAATTACAACAAATATCAGGTTAAAGCTTGGTTTTCTTCATCCAGGAAGGCGGAAATTGACCAAGTTAATACTACAATGACAGATCTAACGAGCACATACGACGCTGTTCTTCCTAAAAGCTCATATCGAGACAATACATTTCTGTGCTATCCAATAATGGTAAAGAATTACGATCCGGCTAATGAGGAGATGACAAACGCTTTCCTAATCACCTCTATCTCATTTGCAGAATCTCCATATGATTATTTGCTTTTATTGTTGACGAATGACATTGGTGAGGTCCTCCCGAATGCAATTAAGTTTCCCAAAAAAGTATTCCAGTACCTTTACAATGCTATAAACTTAGGTGTCGAAGAAGCAATAGATCCTTTAGCTTCTCCATATCCCATTGAGGTAAACACACAAATGTTGGAGTGCTTTGATGGTGAATATATGATTCAACAACAGGCATCAGAAAATATTTGGCTTGGTCGGATCGCAGACATAGGTGAGGAATTATGGATGTATTCCCAAAATCGCGAGTGTCTTATTGATGAAGAAGACAAGCCGTATCTTTCCGGTAACCTCAATGAGATAAAAAATCGAATTGATGTAATGATAAAAGGCTTAAAACAAGATGCAAGTCCAGATATATTATCCGCTGTAAAGGAACTGTGCCTTGCCGTGTATGAGGGTGATTCTTTTAACGATGAGAAATATAATGAGTTGATAGCATGTATTCAGTCTACGGCTAATTGAGTATTATCAATAATGCTAATAATGATTTTCGAGTGGCAGTTCCCAAGTCAATTGTTAATCGAAATCTGCATTAGGCACTATTACATTGAGCAAAAGCATTTTTCTATTGGGAGACCTAAATTCTAATTGTGTAAAGGCACCGTCAAGAGTAACAGGTTGGGGCGTTCTCTACGATATGATTAATGGTCCAATTTGACTTTCACTTTTTCTTTGCTTACAGCAATGCATTATTTACACCATGTAAAAAATTAAAAAGCAAAACACCACGGATTTTTCTTCCGTGGTGTTTTGCCGTAAGAGCTGCTTATTCGGTTGTTATCATTTTACCGCTAATTTTGCACGCCCTTGAAGTCGTCTTTTTTCATTGCTGTAACTATCAATTGTTCTTTTAGTCGTTTGTTAATCGGTTGCAAGCCATTGTTTACTCTGCATACATTGGTGTTGCCGACTGCCCCGTCTATGTTTTTCCACGCCTTTATTATACCATATTTTCGGCGCACTTTCAAGACAAAATACCTATGACAACAAGTCCTGCCACATCTCTTTATTTCTATCGGAAAGCAATTCTCCAAGTTGCTCCCTTTGCTTCGTATCAAAGCCGTAAAGGTTCGCCGCTTCTTCTGCGGTTAGAGAAACAGTGTCAATATACAAATAAGTTTTCACAACCTCCTGCTCAACCGGGACAACGCTTCCGTCCTCCTGTGCTTCAAGGTGCGTTTCTTTCACCGTGATCTGCTCCGTGTGAATGTCCATACGATTAAGGCTGCGATAAACCTCTTTCAAAACCTCCGCTTTTGCTTCATCAAAGGTCACGACATCTTCAGTCCGATTCGTCTTGACTGCATACACGGCGATAGCAAGACTCCATTCGCACGGCTCACCCGTTACAAAGCACATATCATAGTCGTATCGGTTCTTTATCTCTGTAATCTGTGTCTCGTATTCCGCATTTGCTTCGCGTATAGTCTGAACAATCGTGATACCGTTTTCGTTATCCGGGTTTGGAGCAAAAATGCCGAACACCGATCCTACCACAAGCCCGATCATACAGATCAGGAGAATGACTACAACGGCAATCCAACCGCCTGCGGCAATTGCCGCTACAATTCCCTTGATTGCCGCTGCCGTAGCTTTTACGGCAGCAACAATGGCTTTTGCCGCAACCTTTGCAAACTTTACGGCGGCTTTCGCCGCTGCTTTTGCCGCCCGCACCGCCCTCTGCCCGGCTTTTACGGTCACTTTTGCGGTTTTCGCCGCTGCCTTAGCTGTTTGCTGTGCAGTTTTTACACCTTTCTGTGCCGTTTTTGCCGTTGCTTTTGCAGACGGTAATGCCGGGCGCTTGGGAGCGGGAAGCTGTTTCGGCTGCTGTACTTTCACTTTGAACTTCTTCTGACGGTTGCGCCATTTCAAGATGTTCTTTCGCGTTTCTTTCAGTTCCCAAGTCCCGATCTTACCTGAACCATAGGCAACATTTCTTGCCGTGCGCCTTTCGGTGTTCTCAACCGCATTGCCGGCATATTCGTTTGCACTCCCATAGCGCGTGTTCTGTGATTCTTCGCCGTACTCTTTTACCTCCCCTGCCCCATTTTTAACCTTTTGACCGAGCGTTTTCGCCCGATCAAAGGTTTTTATGGTTCTGAGGGATTCGCGTGTCTTTATGCTCGGCATCACGATTCACCGAATTTGGTTGTCATCAAGGCATAGAGCTTTGTATCCTTCGGCACTTTGTTTACGAAAGGCACCAACGCCCCACCGATCTTGACCAGCCCGTGTCCTGCATCTACATTTGTGATATATGACATCTGAAGATCGGAGATTCCCATCAGACTTGCCAGCTCCTCGCGGTCTGTCGCCGCCTGATTGAGCATAACCACAAGCTCGGAGTTTGCCAGCATGGTTCTTGCCGTATGGCTTTGCAGAAGATCCTCCACATTTTGCGTAATGCCCGTAATGAACGCACCGTACTTGCGGACACGCTTCCACAAGGTAAAGAGAAAGTTTGCCGAGTATTCATGCTTGAAAAGGAGATAGATTTCATCAATGAAGATATAGGTCTTTCTGCCCCGCGCCTTGTTCGCGGTAATTCGATTGAGGATACTGTCAAGCACCACAAGCATTCCGATAGGCATCAAGGCTCTGCCGAGATCGTGAATGTCATAGCAGATCAGGCGGTTCTTGGTATCTACATTGGTTTCGTTGGCAAAGGTATCAAGGCTACCGCTTGTAAAGAGTTCCAGCGACAGCGCAATATCATTTGCTTCGGGTTCCGGCTGTGCTTTGAGTTCTTCGTAGAAATCTTTCAGTGTCGGTGCCTTGCCGCAAAAACCGCTTCGCATATATCCGTTCAGCAGATTTGCCGTACAGCGGTCAATGAGCGACTTCTGCTTCGGTCCGAGGTCGCATACCGCCTGCTCACACAGGGACAGCATATACTCGGATTTCAACGTAACGGGGTTTTGCCCGTCGGCATAGTCCATATTGATGTCCATTGCATTGATGTGATTCTTGCTCGTTGCCGAGATTTCGATGTTCTCTCCTCCGAAAGCGTCCATGATCTTACCGTACTCGCGCTCCGGGTCGATGATGATAATATCCGCGTCCTTATCCGACAAAAACAGGTTAATGATCTCCTGCTTTGCCAGAATCGACTTACCCGAACCGGAAACACCGGTAATGAAGCTGTTGCCGTTGAGCAGTTCCGCACGGTTGACCATAATCAGGTTCTTTGAAATCGCATTATTGGCAAAATAAATGCCTCCCGTATGACAGACCTCCTGCACCCGGAACGGCATAAACACCGCCAGCGATTCCGTTGTCAGTGTTCTGCGAATATCCAGCTTCGGCGCGCCGTATGGAAGTACCGTGTTCAATCCCTCAAGCTGCTGCCAGCGGAGGATATTCAGAGAACACAGGTGCTTTCTCGCACACTGCCGGATGGATTCGGTATCCGCGTCAAGCTGCTCCTTGGTATCTGCCGTATGCACCAGCGTAATGAGCGCCGGGATCATGCGCTGATCGCGGGCTACCAGATCATTGAGAAACTCACGGCTCTCCTCACGCTGACGCTCCATATCGTATGGAACAGTAGCGGAAAAGTTATTGTTGCTGTTCTGCTTTCTTTGCCAATTGGAAATGTTGGTTTCCACCGAAAGCAGCTTGTTCTCACCGAGTTTTACTGCCGCCTCGGTCGTAATGGGGCTTGCATCAATAGAAAGGATCATACCGCGGTCGATGTCGGTCAGTTCCGCAATAAAGCTGTCCTTGATGAAATTGGCATAGTCGCGCAGGTACAGTACCCTGCCGTATCGCCCGTCCGTTTTGAAATAGTCGGTACGAAATTCCAGACAGTCCGGTGCAATGGCATCCTTGAAGCTGTATCCGCGCTGTGCATACAATCCCGCGTCATAATGGTAATCGTCCTCCGCGCCTTAGTGAAAGAAGTCAAACAGGATACGGAGCTTTTCTTCTGCCGTGACCTCCTCAAATTTGGAGCCGAGCTTTGCGAACAACGCCGCAAATTCGGCAGAAATACGGTTGAAATACGCCCGCGCTTCCTCCTCCGTTTTCTTTTCCACCGTGACGGTCAGGTACTTGTCCTGTGTAATGCCGTTTGACAGATTGGCATTGCCCGCGAGAATACGGTTGTATTCGTTGCGGTATTTGTCAAGCGAATCACCCTGAAACTCCAGCATATTGTTTTCGCGGAACTTGGTCTGATTCAGTCGTCGGTTGTTGACCGTAATCTTGGTCATCGCTCCGGCGTCAAAAGTATTCAGAATTTCGGAGTAGGCAAAGAACATCCCCTCCTTATCCTCCTTGGATGCCGTTGCGTAATTGACATCGGTAAAACGGTAGGTCTTTGACCAAAGATTCCGCCCTACAAGAAAAATCCCATCCTCGCATACATCGCGGATGGGAATTGCCTGTTCCACGGTGGTCGGGATAACATCCGGTTCCACCGTTTTCTGTTTATGTCCGAAAAGGCTCATTTGTTTCCTCTCTTTTCTGCTCTTACAAGCGTATTTGTTCCCCGAAACAACAGTCTGCGCGGCATCCGCACCTCAAAGCGAAACCATGCCCGTACCAACTGCTCGGCTGTCATACCGTTGTATCGGATAAAGCCGAGAGCCGCAAAGGGCGCGGCTCCCACCATGCAAAGCCATGAAAGTGTTTCCGTCCCCAAAAAGGAACGGCATCCGAAGTAGATGCCGACCGCCGCGCCACAGGCAAGCAGGGCGAAAATGAACTGCCGCACCGATAAACCGAAAAACATTGTTTCGGTGTATTCTTTGATTTCTTTGTTGATTTTAATTTCCATCGTTTCTCTGCTCCCCCGTAAGCTCCCGTTCCCCGCAATCCGGAGATCAAGTATTTCAACTGCTCCAACTACAAGGGCAATCGCGGCAC
>OIEN01000865.1_pt1 | contig 15799 bp, 16 predicted proteins | sample 1581741 | NCBI WGS metagenome assembly OIEN01 (sample SAMN01760944, study PRJEB22395) | human gut metagenome | reverse complement strand
AATTATAATAAGAATTATTACCCCAATTCTTTTCAATTTAATCACTCCCTAATTTCTGTTAGTTTTAAAGTTCATATTTAACTTCCTCAATAGACTTTGCATCTTTATATTGGTTAATAACCATAATCACTATATATTTCTTGTTAGATTTTATATCATAATAAAATTTTGTTTCTACTATATATATCACTTCTTTAACATTAGGTTTGTAATCTTCTGTATATTTAAAATATCTCTTTAACTTATCAATATCACAATTTGCATACATTTCGGCTGTTTCTCTTTGTATATAGCACTTTATATTGTGCACTTTTTCATTATAATATTTTGCAATAATCGGATAAACATTTTTGCTTAAATTATCTACTTCATATTTGGGGTTGAGTTTTATATATCTAATAACCTGAACCAAATAACTTGTACCTTTATGAGAAATGTTATAGCCTAAATAGAGCAACTCATTTGTTATTTTATTTTTTATTCTTTTTTCTTGTTCTTTTTTAGTCTTATTTATAATCAATTCCTCTATTCTGCTTATAATTTCCTGAATAGTACTTGTTTTATTTATATAATTCATTAATTGTGCTGCATAATATATATTGTCATCAGCAATTAAAATATCTACCAATTTTCTTACTCTTCTTAATCAGTTTATTAGTTCTACTAATTTTATCTTTTATAAAATTATACCATATTGGTTTTGTAAACACAATTATAAAATACAAAATTCAAAAATTTAATGTCCGAATGACATCACTCTCTTTATACATTTCAAAATTGAATTCCTTTGTTTTGAGGCTTCCTTGCATATTTTACATAAATATGGTATAATTACTATATCAAATGTTGATTTCCTCTTTAGCACATACATCTTGGGAAATACAACAAAAAAATAATTTTTTGGAGGATTACTATTATGAAGAACGGACTTTTTTGCGTAAGTTACAAAGGTCAGGTCAAGGATGAAATCGGTCGCCCTCGCCACATGTTCAAGGTTGAAATCGAAAAGCGCAGTTGCTCTGATTTCTTCTTTGCACTCAGCCCGAAGGGTCACCTGGTTATGGGAAGCAAGGACTTCCAGAACCTGGACAAGGACCTGAAGGAAGACATCGTGCTCAACGCAATGAGCAAAATTCCCGTTGATTAAGGAAAGAAAGGGGTTTTTCCCCTTTCTTTTTATGCTATATTTGAATATTTAATCAATCTGTGTTATAATAGTTTTATAATTATGTTGACCATTCCTCTTTGGCTTGGCTTACATACAACTTACATCAACAAAAATTTGGGAGGGAAACATTATGGCAGAGTTCACTACTAAGTTTCGCGGCATCGTAAAAGATGAGAGCACAGGAAATGATCTTTACTTCTTCGAAGTATTTCTTCCTGTCGAAAAAGACTTTGGTTCCTACTTTTTCTATCTGACCAAAGATGGAAGGCTTGCAAGAGCCAACAAGGGATTCAATGTTCTGAGTCTCGATGAACACGACGAAGAATCCAAGGCTTTCCAGAAGAAAATGCTCGAAAAAGGTCGTCAGATGCTTTCGGAGCTGTGCTGAAGCCAAAAATAAGGGAGTTTATTTCTCCCTTATTTTTTTATTTTAAATTGTTTATTCTTTGCTCAATTGTTTCTAGCATTTCATTAAATTTTGCAAGTTTTTCTTTTTCTTCTAAAACTTTTGCTTCTGGTGCTTTTGCCAAAAAGCCTGGGTTTCCAAGCATTCTATCTGTTTTTTCTTTCTCAACTAATATCTTTTCTTTCTCTTTTTCTAGTCTTTGTTTTTCTTCCTCTATATTTACCAAATCTTCAAATGGCATAAATACTTCTAGCTCTTTAGTTACAACGTTTACTGCATTTTGTGGTATATTTTCTTTTGATGTTTTTACTTCTATTTCTTCACTAAATCCTAGCTTTTTTATAAAACCTTCTGAATTTTTTATTACCTCTTGATATTCTGGTTTTGCTATAAATATTAGTTTTGATTTTCTTGATGGATGTACATTCATTTTTGTTCTAACATTTCTTATGCCTGTAATTACCTCTTTTAATTCCTCTATTTGAGCTTCTTCATTTTTGAAGTCTAAATCTGGACTATATTCAGGGTATTTAGCTATCATTATGCTTGCATCTTCATTGTATAATTTGCTATATATTTCTTCTGTAACAAATGGCATAAATGGATGTAGTAGCTTTAATGCATCTCCTAAAACTTTATTTAACACATATTGTGCTGTTTTTCTTGTTTGGCTTTCTTTATTGTATAATCTTGTTTTCACAATTTCTATGTACCAGTCGCAGAATTCGTTCCAGATAAATGTGTAAATTTTATCTATTGCAACACCTAAGTCATAGTTATCCATGTTTACAGCAATTTCTTTTGCTAATGTGTTTAGTTTTGAAATTATCCATTTATCTTCAATTTGAAGATTTATATTCTTTATATCTTCTTTTAGGAATTCTTCATCTACGTCACTTAAATTCATAAGTACAAATTTTGCTGCATTCCAAATTTTGTTTCCAAAGTTTCCTGCTGCTTCTAATTTTTCTGGCATAAATCTCATGTCGTTTCCAGCTGATGTTCCAGATACTAATGAATATCTTAAACTATCTGTTCCATATTTTTCTATAATATCTAATGGGTCTATTCCATTTCCTAAGCTCTTAGACATTTTTCTTCCTTGGCTATCTCTAACTATTCCATGAATAAATACGTCTTTAAATGGAACCTCTCCCATTTGTTCTAGTGAAGAGAACATCATTCTTACTACCCAGAAAAATATTATGTCGTAACCTGTTACTAATGTATTTGTTGGGAAGAATGTTTTTAAGTCTTCTGTTTCTTCTGGCCAGCCAAGTGTTGAGAATGGCCATAGTGCAGAGCTAAACCATGTATCTAGTGTGTCTTCGTCTTGAACTAGATTAGTACTTCCACATTTTGAACATTTTTCTGGTTTTTCTATCTCAACATTTATTTCTCCACAATCCTTGCAATAGTATGCTGGTATTTGGTGTCCCCACCAAATTTGACGTGATATACACCAATCTTGTATATTTTCTAGCCAGTTAAAATATGTTTTTTCAAATTTATCTGGTACAAATCTTGTTTTTCCTGTTTTTACTGCTTCTATTGCAGGTTTTGCTAATTCTTTCATTGCAACAAACCATTGGTCTGAAACTTTTGGTTCTACAGTCTTACCACATCTATCATGTTTTGCAACATTATGTGTGTAGTCTTCTATTTTAACTAGTGCTCCAATTTCTTCTAGCTTTTCTACAATCCTTTTTCTTGCTTCATACATGTCTAGTCCTTTGTATTCTGGAACTAAATCATTCATTTTGAAGTTTTCGTCAAATACCTCTATTATATCTAAACCATGTGTTAAGCCTGCTTGATAGTCATTTGGATCATGTGCTGGTGTTAGCTTTACACAACCTGTTCCAAATTCCCTTTCAACAAATTCATCAGCTATTATTGGAATTTCTTTGTTCATTATTGGTAATATACATTTTTTACCTATTAAATCTTTAAATCTTTCATCATCTGGATGTACTGCAACACCTGTATCTCCAAGCATTGTTTCTGGTCTTGTTGTTGCAACAGTTAAATATCTATCTTCTCCTACTACCTTGTATCTTATATGCCAAAGGTGTGTTGGTTCTTCTTTGTAAATTGTTTCTGCATCTGAAATTGATGTGTTACATTCTGGGCACCAGTTTATCATTCTTTTTCCTTTATAAATTAGCCCTTTATCATATAACTTTTTAAATACTTTTAATACTGCTTCTGATAAACCTTCATCCATTGTAAATCTTGCTCTTGACCAGTCTGCACTACATCCTAATCTTTTTTGTTGTTTTACTATGGTTCCACCATATTCGTGAGTCCACTCCCACGCTTTTTCTAAGAATTTTTCTCTTCCTAAATCTTGCTTATTTATTCCTTCTTTTTTTAATTTTTCTACTATTTTTACTTCTGTTGAAATTGCTGCATGGTCTGTTCCTGGAACCCATAAAGTATTAAATCCTTGCATTCTTTTATATCTTATTAGTATATCTTGCAATGTACCATCTAATGCATGTCCCATATGTAGCTTTCCTGTTACATTTGGTGGTGGCATCATTATACAGTAACTTGGCTCTTGTTTGTTCATACTAGGTTTAAAGTAGTCTTTTTCCTCCCAATTTTTATAAATTTCTTCTTCAAATTCGTTTGGTGCATAAGTACCTTCTAAATTATGATTACATTTTTCACACATAAAAATTCCTCCTTAATTTTTTTCATTATTATTTCCGTCGCAATCTAAAAAGCTCACCCTTGCATTACAAGGGCGAGCTTTTTTCTCACGGTACCACCTTAATTTATATATAAATTTTATTTATATACATCTTTAATATCTTTAACGCAGATTTACGAATAATTCTAGTAATGTATTCACACTTTCAAATTATCAACTCCAAAGCTACCTTCAATTTATCTTACTTTAAGAAGCTTGCAGCCGGTGACTTCTTTTCTCTAACAAGCAGTTTTAAATTTACTCCTCTTTTTCACAGTTTTTGTTCAAGTTTAAATATAATATCATACTTTCTATTTTTTGTCAAATTTAATTTATCCATACTTTTTAAGCTTATTAATTTCTTCTACACTATCCATTATTTCCTTGCATTTTTTCCAACTAATTATCTTCATGCATTTATAGTCTTCCTGTAATCTTTTTAATATGTCTACTGTTTGGTCACTTGAATTCAAATCCGTAACTAAAACATTTTTTATGTATTCTTCTTTTCCATAGACTAGTCTAAAAAACACTGACCTCATATAAGCTTCTATACTATTTTCTTGATTTTTACAAGCAATAATTAGGTAAATCCCATCATTTTTCAAATTAGTTGTTGAACATATGTAATAAATATTTTTTATTATCTCAATTAAACCATATATGGCACAGGTCCATAGTACTAAATTTAAAATAAAATCAACCATATTGCCTCCTTAAGGTATAATATGATTGATTTTATTTTTGGTTACATTTCTATTATTTTCTCCCATGGTAAATCTTTTTTTCCAAAATGACCATAGTTTGTTGTTTTTGTATATATTGGTGTTTTTAATTTTAAATAATTTATTATATTGTTAGGTCTTAAATCAAATTTTGCTTTTATTTTGTTTATTATTTCCTCTTCTGGTATTATGTTTGTCCCAAATGTATCTATATAAATAGATAATGGTTCTTCTTTTCCTATTGCATAAGATACTTGTATTTCACATTTTTTTGCATAGCCATTTGCCACAATATTTTTTGCAATATGTCTTAACATGTATGTAGCAGACCTATCCACTTTGCTTGCATCTTTTCCTGAAAAGGCTCCTCCACCATGACGGCTGTATCCTCCATAAGTATCTACAATTATCTTCCTTCCAGTAAGTCCTGTATCCCCAAGTGGTCCACCAATAACAAATCTGCCTGTTGGATTTATATATATTTTTGTATTTTCATCTATATATTTTGCATCTATTACTTCTTTGATAACTTTATTTATAATTTCCTGTTTCATTTCACTTAAGTCCACATTTTCTACATGTTGAGTTGAAATTAATACAGTATCAATTCTTTTTGGAAGATTATCTTCATATTCTACTGTTGCTTGAGTTTTTCCATCTGGTCTTAGTCCTCTTATAATGTTTTCCTTTCTTACAACTTCTAATCTTTTTGCTAACTTATGAGCTATATCTATTGTAAATGGCATATAATTTTCAGTTTCATCGCAAGCATATCCAAACATAATTCCTTGGTCTCCTGCTCCTCCAATATCTACTCCCATTGCAATGTCTGTGCTTTGTTTTGTAATATTTGTCTCTACTCTGCATGTCCTGTAATCTATATCTGTATTTTCGTTATCATAGCCAATTTCTTTTAAAACATCTCTTGCAATCTTTTCTGCATCTATTTTTGCATTAGTTGTAATTTGCCCTGCTATTGTAATTAAATCTTTTGACGCAAATGTTTCTACTGCTACTCTTGAATTTTCATCTTGTTTTAAGCATTCATCTAAAATTGTGTCTGAAATCAAATCGCACACTTTATCTGGATGCCCTTCTGTTACACTTTCTGATGTAAATAAATATTTTTTCATTTTATACCACCTCTTTTAATTTTATATTATATACCTTTATTTTATTTTTTGGAACATATTTGTAAAAAAATAGTCTATTTTTTTGCATGTACTCTCACATTTAGCACAAAAAAATTCTGTTTCATCAACTGTATATACAATTTAGCATATATTTTATAAAATGTGTTCTACTAAATAAAAAAAATCTTATAAAACTTGCTTTTTTATGTAAAGTGTAGTATACTTATAATCCAACATTATTGTTGTACCTTTGAAAAAGGTAAATTTTTTCGGAGGTGCAAACCTCCGAATAATTATAAGGAGGAAACATTATGTTTAATTTTTTCAAAAAAAAGAACGTCGAAAAGGCTGAAAGGCTTGAAACAATTTTTCCGACCGCAAAGGATATGTTGAAAGAAACATCTGAGAAATGGCCTACAACAAGCGCTGAAGAAATTTTGCAAGAAATTAAGAAGACATCGTCTAAAGGTGACCGGTGTGCTTGGTTCTTCCGCTCTTGTATTTCTAAGCAGACAATCAAAGAGCTTCGGCAGCAGGGCTATCGTATCAGTCTCGGAACCATTGAGGACACACCTTATTTTAAAGTTCTCTGGTAAGTTCTTCACTGTGCCATCAATAGATGGCACAGTGTTTTTTATTTAACAAAAAAAATAAACCACAGCTTTCGCTGTGATTTTATTTTTTGGTACGAACAACGTAGATATTTACAACTTTTTTCACACTTTTAACGACTGATACAAATATCAATCAATTTATATATAGCTTAACAGATTTTTTTAATAAAAATCAAGAAATTTTATCAAAAAAGCATTACGAAAATTTGTTTCTTTTATATTGATTTGTTTTTAATGATATGTTATACTAGCTGACATAGGAAATGAACATTGTAGTAGATATGTGTTGCCACTACACTAAGTTAGCTTTGCTATCAGAAAGTGGGGTGGTGTTTATGAGTTTTATACTATTTCTAATAATAGCCATTATGATTTTTACAACTATAAACGTAGCCTTATTGACGATTATATACATACAATATGTAAATTCAATAATAAATAAGGAATAAAATAACAACACATTCTGCTCTCTACCAAATTGCGAATGTGTTGTTATAACTATATGTAGTGGTAACCGCATTTACTGCGGTTATTCATTTCCTATATCTATTATACACAGATAATTAAGAAATGTCAAATAAAATTTTTGCCATATTTTCGCATTATATGTAGGTTAGTCAAACATATGGAGGGAGTTGGCAAGCCGCGTCGGGAAAAAGGTTCACTGAACCTTTTTCTTATCCTCCTTTTCAACTCCTCCAATTTAATGCAAAAAATAAACCACAGCTTTCGCTGTGATTTTATTTTTTGGTGGAGATGGAGGGAGTTGAACCCTCGTCCAATAATTTTTCCACATAGACTTCTACGAGTGTAGTCTGTTATTGTTTATTCCCTCAATTCTTTGCAAACAAACACGCTTGGAATTTTGGTAGCCTTTATTTACCCATTATTCCCAAGGCAAGGAATAACTTTGTTTCCTACTTTAATCGACGCCTTATTCGTACCAGTAGGCCTTACGGTAAGACGACACTGCACCTTAGGCAGCGTATGCTAATTGATTATCAGCGTTTATTTTTATTTCGCTTTTTTAAAGTGGCCAAAGCGACCATCCACTACTCGCTATCTATACTTCTAAATTACTGTCGAAACCCATTACATCCCCATAGCACTTACTTTTATATTATACTATCTTTTTTTAATTTATACAACTATTTTTTTATTATCTCTTGCATATTTTTTGGTTATATGTTAATATAATTTAGTAATATTTTTAGGGGTATAGTGTCAATGGTAGCACATCGGTCTCCAAAACCGCCTGTGAGGGTTCGAGTCCTTCTACCCCTGCCATATTTTTTGGGGGCTACTTATTTCATGGGAGGTTTTTTACATGAATAGTAGTTTTTTTTATTCTACTTTTATTTTTATTTTAATTTCTATTATTTTTATTATTTTTTGTTTTTCTTCTGCTGTTACCACTTTATCGTATAGTAATAATGAAATAGCTTTCTCAGACGACTTAATTATTTTACCTGAAGATATTTATTTTTCTACTTCTAAATTCTTGTGGCCTACTCCTCGGCCATACCACTATAACTTCATATTTTGGATATAGAAAGGCTCCAACACAGGGTGCCTCATCTTACCACTCTGGTATTGATATTGCAGCACCAACTGGAACCAATATTATTGCTGTTACCTCTGGTACTGTTACTTATACTGGTTTCTACGGTGCTGGTGGGTATACTGTAACTGTTAAGTCTGATGATATTTCTATTTCTTATTGTCATGTGTCCCCTTCGTTTTTAGTATCTAAAGGTGAATATGTTATAAAAGGTTCCGTTATTGCAAATGTTGGACCTAAAAATGTTTATAATATACCTAATAATCCATACAAAGATTCAAATGGCAATCCTACAAATGGTGCTACTACTGGTCCTCACCTTCATTTGACAATAAAAAAAGACGGCAAAGCCGTCAATCCTTTGGATTACATATCGTCGTCTTCATCATGATGATGGCAACCATGTCCACATGAACTACAGTTTCCTTCATCACAGTCATGTCCCCAATCTAATTCTATTACTTCATTACAATTAGGGCATGTAATTTCATCTTCTAATTCATCCATTTCTAGTGTCAATTCCTCATTGCAATATGGGCAAGCAATAGTGAAATTATATTCACCATCTTCATCATCTTCTTCGCCATATATATCTACAGAAATATTTTTTACTTCTTTTTCTATAGATTTTAGTGTTTCTTCTAAACCTGCTTGTCTTTGTGCAAGTTCTGAAATTCTAGAATTAGCTAAGTTTTCTAAATTAGACATTTCATCGAAAAACAAATTGTATAAATTAAACATTTGAACTTTTACTAGTTCTAAATCTTCTTTGTTTTTCATGTTATTTTCTAATGTTTCCAAAATGTTTTTAAATTCTGAATTTAAATTAGACATATTCTTTTTTTCCTTTCTAGGCTTAAATTCTTTCCATATATTCTCCAGTTCTTGTATCTATTCTTATTACATCTCCTGTATTTACAAATAGTGGCACATTTATTTTATAACCTGTTTCTAATTCTGCTGGTTTTGTTTGTCCTGCTCCTGCAGTATTTCCTGCAAAACCTGGTTCTGTATATGTAACTTCCAATTCTACAAATATTGGTGGTTCAACTGCAAATACTTTTCCTTTAAAAGATAAAATTTTAACTATCATATTATCTTTTAAATATTTTAATGTATCTCCTAATTCTGTTTTGTTAATTGGTAATTGTTCATATGTTTCATTATCCATGAAATAATATAAATCTCCATCATTATATAGGTATTGCATATCTTTCTTTTCTATTTCTGCACCTTGTAATTTTTCTGATGGGTTAAATGTTTTTTCTAAAACTGATCCATTTATTACATTTTTTAATTTTGTTCTAACAAATGCTGCTCCTTTTCCTGGTTTTACGTGTTGGAATTCAACTACTTTATATACAGATCCATCCATTTCAAATGTTGTTCCGTTTCTAACATCTCCTGCCATGTAAACTTCTGCCATAAATTTCTCCTTCTTTCTTTAATATTTTTAACTTCATATATTTTACTATAAATTCTAGGTTTTTGCAACCCCCTTTTTGTATTATCGGGAAAAAGAGCAAATTTTAATAAATTCATTTATAAGTTTAGTATTACTCTGTTTTTAAATTTTACTCAGCTTTTATTAAGCATTTTTAAATTACCGTATATGTTTTTGGGCTTTTGGTTAATATTTCACATCCATTTTTTGTAACCAAAATTGTGTCTTCTATTCTTATTCCGTATTTTCCTGGCAAATATATTCCTGGTTCATTTGCTATTACCATATTTTCTTTTAAGAACGTGTCATTTCTTGCTGCTATATATGGTCTTTCGTGAGTTTCTAAACCTACTCCATGTCCTAATGCATGGATTAGTGTGTAATTATTCAATTTGAATTCACATTCTACCATTTGTGATATTGATTTTATACTTGCATATTCCCTTATTTGAGAAATTACATTTTCCTCATTTTTTAATACTAAATCATAAACTTTTTTTGTTTCTTCTAATATGCATCCAACAAATATCATTCTAGTCATGTCTGATGCATAACCATTATATTTGCACCCCATATCTATTAATATTGGTTCTGCCATATTAACTTGTCTATCAGTTGGAACCCAATGTGGATTTGCAGAATTTTCTCCAATTGCAACTATTGTATCAAATGCTAGTCCATCTGCACCATGTGTTTTAAAAAACATTTCTATTTCAAATGCTATTTCTTTTTCAGTTTTTCCTATCTTTATAAAGCTTTTTAAATGTTCAAAACACGCATCTGTTATTTCACATGCTTTTTTTATATTTCTAATTTCATCATCATCTTTTACTTCTCTTAATTTTTCTATTATTTCCTCAGTTTCTGCAAAATTATTTATTTTATACTTTTGTTTTAAATACTGGTATTCTTTATATGTGACGTAATTTTCTTCAAAACCAACATTTTCGCAGAATAAGAAAAAGTTTTCGTATTCATCTTTTCCTATATCTCTAAAATCTGCAACTATTACTTCATCATTTATTGTAAGTGTTGATTTTACCATTTCTAAATACATTGTGTATGTTAGAAATACATTTTCTTTTCGTGTTATTAAAAGCAAGCCATCCACTTCTATATTGCATAAGTATTTTATACTTACCGGGTTTGAAACTATCATTCCATCTAAATTCAAGGCTTTTAATTTTTCTCTTAAGTGTCTAATTTTCTCGTTCATAATAACACTCCTCTCAATTATTTATATAACCCCAATGAAAATATTTTCATTAATATTGTAAAAACAATTTCAAATGGCACAAATATGCTTATAATTGCCGCACATACTATAAATGGTCCAAATGGTATGTAGCTATTCATTTTATTTTTCTTAAAAATCATAAGTAATATGCTAACTATTGCACCTATCAAAAATGACATTATAGATATTGTTATTGTGCTTGCAAATCCAAAATATAGTCCTAATGCTCCCATTAGTTTCACATCTCCGTAGCCCCATTACTTCTTTTCCAGCAATAGCACCACCAAGCAGTGTAATAATTAGGAAAATTCCCCCTCCTACAAGCATTCCAAGTAGTCTATCTATTGCAATACTTAAATTAGTCATTCCATAGATAAAAACAAATACTAGCCCTATTTCAAACATTGTTAAATTTAATCTATTTGGTATTATTTGTTCTTTACAATCTACTACAAATGCAGATAAAAGCATTGGTATTAAGAAAATATACATACTAAATTTTATCAAATCTGTACTTCCAAATTTATATAATAACGCTATATATGATATAGTTGTAATTATCATCAAAATATAATTTGGTTTAAATATTTTTGTATACTTTTTTAAATTTTTTTTAGATAAAATTTTTTCTTCTTTTAGGAACATTTTGTTACAGTAGTCTATAAAGACTCCAACAATCGCTCCTGTTATTCCTATTAATACGTAATACAATATATTTATATCATTTATGTACATTTTATTTTTCTCCTTTGTTTTTTAAGTATTTTTTTATTACTACTTTTTCAAATGGTCTTTTTAATTTTGTAATGGCAATATCCCTTTTATCTATTGGTTTAGTTAATATTGTGAACATACCTACTCTGTTTCCACCTAGAACATCTGTAAATACTTGATCACCAACTGTTGCAATTTCATTTAGGTTTAGTCCTAATAATTTTTGTGCTTTATAAAAGCCCTTTTTGCTTGGTTTATGTGCAAAGTAAATATATTCTAAATCCAAAATTTTTGCAACTTTTGCAACTTTTTTTACTTTGTTTGTGTTTGATAATATACATATTTTTATGTTATTTTCCTTTAAATTATCACACCACTGTTTTGCACCTTCTATTAGTTCTTTATCGTAGTCAATTAAGGTATTATCTACATCTAATATTAAACCTTTTATTTTATTTTTCTCTAAAAGGTCTAATGTTATTTCTTTTATATTTGTTAAGTATAAATTAGGATATAATTTCATGCTTTTTCTCCTTTGCTATGTCACATATATATTATCAAGATATAAAAAAATTGTCAAATGAATTGACAATTTTTTAACTATATTTAAATATATTTTACGCGTTTTCTTTTATGTATTCAACAGCATCTCTTACAGTTACTATTTTTTCTGCTTCTGCATCTGGAATTTCTATATCAAATTCTTCTTCTAATGCCATTATTAATTCTACTATATCTAAAGAATCTGCTCCTAAATCATCTATAAATGCTGCATCTTCTGTAACTGCATCTTCAGCAACCCCAAGTTGTTCTATGATAATTTCTTTAACTTTATCAAATATTTCCATGGGTTTTTGCACCTCCTTAATAATTCTTAACTCTAACTTACTATAAGATATTATATGCACTCAAAAATGTCAATAGTTTTTATTTTATTTTTAAAAAAAATATTATTCAATGAGAAACATAACTAGTAGATATAAAATTAGTCATACCAAGCAAATTCCCAATCATTAAACCTTACTGTGTCTCCTTCTTGTACTCCTTCTCTTTTTAGTGCTTCTTCTATTCCTAAATTACGCAATGTTTTTTGGAAATAGTACAATGATTCATTATCTTCTAAATTTACTCTTCCCATTAATCTATCTACCGCAGGTCCTTGTACAATAAATTCTCCATTTTCTTTTATTATTTCAAATTCATCTATATCCTCTTTTAATGTATATACTACTCGTTCATCACCTTCTACTATTGTTTCTTTTGGTAATGTTCTTATAACTTCTGATACATATCTGAATAATTCTTTTAATCCTTCACCCGTTGCAGCAGATATTTTAAATATTTTTATATCTTCTTTTTTAGCTAATTCTTCTAACTCCTTATACAAAGTTTCATCTTGCATTACATCTGCTTTATTTGCTACTATTATTTGTTTTCTTGTAGCTAATTTTTCACTATATTTTTTTAATTCTTCATTTATAATTTTAAAATCTTCTACTGGATTTCTATTTTCTGAACCAGATACATCAATTACATGAAGTAATAGTCTTGTTCTTTCTATATGTCTTAAAAATTTAAGACCTAGTCCAACCCCTTGGCTTGCACCTTCTATAATTCCTGGTATATCTGCAATAACAAAACTGTCTCCATATTCACTTTTTACCACTCCTAAATTAGGCTCTAGTGTTGTAAAATGGTAATCTGCAATTTTAGGTCTTGCTGATGTAACCATTGAAAGTATTGTTGATTTTCCTACATTTGGGAAACCAATTAGTCCAACATCTGCAATTAATTTTAATTCTAGGATTACTTCTTTTTCTATTCCCTTTTCTCCACCTTGTGCAAAACGAGGAGCTTGTCTTGTAGCAGTTGCAAAATGTGAATTTCCTTTTCCTCCTCTTCCTCCTGGAAAAACAAGTTCACACTGTCCTTCTTCTGAAAGGTCTGCAATAACTTTTAAAGTTTCAGCATCTTTAATTACAGTTCCTCTTGGAACCTTTATATATAAGTCTTCCCCAGATTTTCCAAAGCAGCGATTTCCGCTTCCATTTTCACCATTTTGTGCTTTATACTTTTTATTATATCTAAAATTTATTAATGTATTTTGGTCTGGATCAACTACAAAATATACATCTCCACCTTTTCCGCCGTCTCCGCCATCTGGTCCACCTGATGCCACATATTTTTCTCTTCTAAATGTAATTGCACCGCTTCCACCATCTCCGGATTTTACAATTATTTTTGTATAATCTGTAAACATATATCCTCCTATAAAATTCCTATTTTATTTTTTACCTCTTCTAAAGTTTTTGATGCAAGTTCTCTTGCTTTTTCAGCACCTCTTGTGTAAATTTCTTCTAAATATTTTGGATTTTCTAATAGTTCTTTATATTTTTCTTGAACTGGCTTTAATTTTTCTACTACTTTTTCTCCTACAGCTGTTTTAAATGCACCATAGCCAAGTCCTGAAAATTCCTCTTCTATTTCTTTTTCATTTTTTCCAGTTATTGCTCCATATATGCACATTAGATTGCTTATTCCTGGTTTATTTTCTGGGTCAAATCTAACTACATTTTCAGAATCTGTAACTGCCTTTTTGAATTTTTTCATTATTACTTCTGGCTCATCGTCTAAGAAAATTACATCATTTACATTAGTTGAGCTTTTACTCATTTTACTTGTTGGGTCTTGTAATCCCATTATTCTAGCTGTAGATTTTCTTATATATCCTTCAGGCATTACAAAAGTTTCTCCATATATTTTATTAAACCTTTCTGCTATATTTCTTGTTATTTCCAAATGTTGTTTTTGATCTTCCCCAACTGGTACTAAATCTGCTTTATATAACAAAATATCAGCTGCCATAAGCACTGGGTATGTAAATAATCCTGCATTTATATTATCTGCATGTTTTGCAGATTTATCTTTAAATTGTGTCATACGAGAAAGTTCTCCCATATATGTATAGCAATTTAAAATCCATGCAAGTTCTGCGTGTTCCTTTACTTGTGATTGAATAAATATTGTATTTTTTTCTGGGTCAAGTCCTGCTGCCACATAAAGTGCTATTATGTTTTTTGTGTTATTCTTTAATTCTTCTGGATTATTTCTAATTGTTAATGAGTGTAAATTTGCTATCATATAATAACAATTATATTCTTCTTGCATTTTTACCCAATTGTCTATTGCTCCTAAATAGTTTCCTAAATGTAATCTTCCTGTAGATTGAATTCCACTTAATATTATTTTTTTATCCATGGGTTACCTCCTCATTTTATTTATATTTTAAAACATTGTCTTTTATTATACTCTATTTTTTATTTTTTTACAAGACAAATGTTTTTTATTATTTACTTGTTGAACCGAAACCTCCCATTCTTTCTCCTTCTGCTAAATCTTCATCAACTGTTAAAAATTTTTGGAAAATTCCTTGTCCAATTGCATCTCCTTTTTTTATTTCTACATCTTCATCTTTTATATTAAAAAATGCAAACATTATATGTCCGTCATTATCTGGATTTCCATAATAATCACTATCCACTACTCCTATACTATTTGCAAGTATTAAGCCTCTTTTACCTGGGTTAGAACTTCTATTTGCTAAAATTAAAACTTCATCCTCCATCATGTATGCTTTAAGTCCTGTTTTTACAAGTGTTGGTTTCATTCCTTTTTTAAAGCTTGGTATAATACAATCTTCTGCTGCTTCTATATCATATCCTGCTGAACATTTTGTTTTTCTAACTGGTAAATTTATTCCATCATTTTCAAATCCCTTTGCTATTTCAAATCCACGTTTTCTTTCCATATTTATCTCTCCTCTTCATTTTTTCTTATTATATATTTAATAAATTTACATGTCAACACTATTTACATTGTTGATTTACAATTGATTTGAAATAAAATTTACAAAATTAATTATTTTGAATACTTTTCTACATCTATTGTATAAAAATAGCACTCCCTAAAGGGAGCGCTATTTGACAATTATTCTTGCGGGTCGCCGTAGGCGACGACCCCTACATCTTATTTTGCAATGTTTTTTTATAAACTACTTAACACATTTGCCACTACCGTGTGGCAAAAACTATTTTATCGC
>OIEN01000861.1_pt1 | contig 15846 bp, 21 predicted proteins | sample 1581741 | NCBI WGS metagenome assembly OIEN01 (sample SAMN01760944, study PRJEB22395) | human gut metagenome | reverse complement strand
GGAATAGGTGGAAAGAAAACTCGGAATAGGTGGAAAGAAAACTCGGAATAGGTGGAAAGAAAACTCGGAATTTCATAAAGAAAATATTGACACAAAAATAAAAAGAAGTAACATAAAAATAGAGGTAACTCTTATGAATAATGATAAGGTGATAAAAAGCAATAAGTTGATTCAGAATAAAGTTACTAATTTTGATACCATGCAAAATAAAATAATGTGTGTTCTGATTAGTAAATTTGTAAATAATGTTCAAAATGAATTTCTTAATACATCTATCTCCATTAAGGAACTTCATGAAATACTAGGATATACTTCTGACTATGGTCAAACTTATAAAAGAATAATAGATGCAATAGATGGGCTGGCAAACAATGATACTATCGGAATGTTGGAATATAATGAAAAAACAAAGGAAAAGGAATATGTATGGAGACATTTCTTTGAAAAGATTAAGTTGACAAAAGATGGATGTGCTTTTAAATGGTCAAATGAGATGAAACCATATTTATTAGAATTATCTGAGCAGTATACTAAATATTTTCAACGGGAATATTTGAAACTATCTTCAGATAAATCACAAAACTTATATGAATATTTAAAGTCTTATGAAAATTATAAAAAAGTGTACCATAGAAACCCTGTTATTAGCATAGATGAGCATTACAAGATATTTTCAATCGATGTAAAGAATAATTCATATAAAAGTTTCAAGGATTTTAATAAATGTGTAATAAAAAAATGCGTTAGTGAAATAAATAATTGTACTGATTTATTTATTGATTATAAGCCTATTAAACAAGGAAAAAGCGTTACTGCCATAGAGTATATTATTAAATCTAAGCAGCAGCTGGAAACTAAACAATCTAAAATTGACCTATATGTAATTTATAAGATTGGTTTTGATTCAGATCCAACAAAAGCAGATGAGAAGACATTAAAAACTCTTTTGAAAACATATGATTATTCATTACTTTTAAAAATAATAAAACAAGCAAAATACAATAAAGCTCAAACATTAGGATATCTTGTAAATGCTTGCAAAAATACTATAGAAGGAATCGTAACTTCTTCAGATGACAATTCTTATATTGATCCATATAAGAACCATAAAGAGGAAGCAGTAAATTTTATAAATACATGGATTGATAAGAATATTGATATTTATGATAAAGATGATTTGATTGAAACTTTATGTGAAGCATATAAATATTTTACTTATGAAGAAGTTAGATTGGGTGTTAGAGAAGTGTCAGCAGAACATACTGCCATGACAAGAAAAAATATATTTGACAAATTAAATAACATAGTAGAAATAGAGATGGGGTATAAAGAATGATTTATCCAGATTTTTCAAAGAGGACAAGTAAAGTACAAAATAAAACGTCAGTAGAAAAATTAAAGCTAATAATCCAAATGTATAATGAGGATATAAAAATAGTTAAAATTGCTGAAACAGTTGGTATAACACGTCAAACAGTGACAAGACTTATACAGCAAGAACGCAAGCATCCAACATTTGAAGACTTAGTGCCAAAACAAGCATCACAACGAATAAAGCAACTGAAAATTACAGAAGAGTTAAAAGATGAAGTATGTACGTTGTTCAATCAAAATATGAAGATATATGAAATTGCAAAGCAATGTGAAATTAGTACAGCGTCAGTTAGAAACATAGTTAAAGAAAGGGCAAATATAGCTTTACAAAATCAAAAAGATTCTTACATTGCACCAAAGTTTGAAGATGTTCTGAGATATGTCTTTGAGCATGATACAAATAGAAAATTATCTTTCAAAAATGTTGAAAAAGAATATAAACATATAACAGATAGTTATACAGAAGATTGGCAGCAATATATTGACAAAATTTTAGAAGAAAAATAGAAGGTAGCCGAATTCGGCTACCCAAGAAAAGGAGAATATTATGAAAAAGTTTCTATCTATATTATTAAGCATTTTAGGTATCGTTGGAAAGATTGCATTTGGAGCTTTTAAATTATTAATTGTTTTTCTGACAATTTTATTTAGCTTCTGCATTGATGCAGGAAGAAAGAGTTATTAGATTGTACATATCTATGCATAGACTATGTACAGCCAGTCGGGTATAGTGTGCAAAATGTGCAAAAATATGATATAATTAACATGAATACATCGATTTGGTTTTCCGAAATTGAAATAATAATGAATATAACAAGGTAGCCGAATTCGGCTACCCACTAGTAATGAAGGTGATAGCTGACATGGATTATAGTGAGACTGTCTATTTGACACCAGCTGAATATAAGATTGCTATGATGAAAGATAATAGTAATGCTGTTTTATCAAGAAGTGATGCTTTATGTTTAAGAGGATACGGTAACTGGGATTATGAAGAAACCATACAGGTATATAGCACTAAGCAATTAGAGAAGCCTTTTGAATGTGATGTAGTTGATAGCTTTGATAACATTGAATACACAATTGAGCATGGAATTCTAGTTTGTACAGAAAGACAAGCATTTATAGACTTGTTAAAAGATCCAAAAAATGAAATCCAGACTTTACTAGAAGCATTAGGTGATTACTATTTTACTCATGAAAATTCGTTTGATTCACTAAGGTTATCAGCTGAGCAACGGTCTTTATTAAGTAAATATGAAAATGATGCAATTCATTATTGGAATTATTAAAATAGGTAGCCGAATTCGGCTACCCAGAAGAGGAGTGATAAAAGTGTTTAGATGTGAATTGAAATTTGATGAAAGCAAAGTACAAGAAAATGGTTACACAATGGATGCTGTACATCAAATAGTTGATAAAATTTTTCAAAAAATTGGTGTTCCTAAGATTTCTGAAGGTATTTATGTAGATAAGGACTCTGATGACAGCAATCTAACAATGGAAACTACGTTTAGATTACTTGATTGCCCTGTTGTTGTTCATTTTTGCAACTACTGGAGAATGTATGATCCTGAAGAAGGGGATCAGGGTGAATGTGAAAAGAATATTGGATTGATGAAGAAATATTTATGACACGAAAGGCAATAAACTTTGATTTAGATACGCACAGATTAGAAGAATGGTATCCAACTCCAAATTGGAGAAATGCGTATATGGATATAAGAAACTATATGCAGGAACATGGTTTTGAACACAGACAAGGTTCAGGATACATCTCTAAAAGTGATATGTCTTATAATGAAGTGTTTTCAATTTCCAAAGCTATGTCAAAAGAATTTTATTGGTTATCTATATGTGCCAATAAAATAGATGTTACAAATATAGGAAAACAATTTGACATCTTAAATTCACTTCGTGGTTTTGAAAATGAAAAATCAAAAATACAGGAAGAAGCAAAAGAAATTATGATTGAGGATTTAGAAATAGATAAATAGAAGGCAGCCGAATTCGGCTACCCCGATGAAAGGAGAAGAATATGGAAAATAACAAAGATGAATATTTGATGATTGATCATACTATTGAATTAGATGTAAGTAAATTGCCTAAATTGATGCAAAATACTATAGCAGATTTGGAAGAGTATGAAAAAAAAGGTGAATGGGTAATGTATGATGGTTTGGCTGATGGATTGGAATCTTTTGCAAAATCAGCATTGCTTCAAAATGTAATATCAGAAGCACAATTTAATCAGATATTAAAAAAATATAGAGGTGGACTATGAAAGTAGAGAATTTTAATGACACTAAGATTAATACATTAGTATATGGTGGACGGTCTGGGCAAAAATTAGGAATTGTTATCAACAATGAAAATTGGTTTCTTAAATTTCCAAAATCAACAAATGGCTTTAGAAAAAAAGTAGATATGTCATATTCAACATCACCTTTATCTGAGTATATTGGTTCGCACATTTATTCTTCCATTGGAATACCAGTACATGATACAAAACTTGGAATTAAAGACGGTAAAGTAGTTGTTGCGTGCAAAGATTTTCGCAAAGATATAAATACAATAAGGTTTGATGATTACAATGCAATTAACAATTTATATGTATCAGGCTTAGAAGAAAAATTGTCATCATATAGTACATCATCGTCACATCTTGTTGATCTTGATGGTGTAATGATTGTTATGGATAATAACCCAAGATTTTTAGAACACCCAGAATTAAAACAACGTTTTTGGGATATGTTCATAGTTGATGCATTAATTGGAAATAATGATAGAAATAATGGAAATTGGGGAATGCTTGTGAACAGTATAACGTCTGAAATGACAGTAGCTCCAGTATTTGATAATGGTGCATCATTTTCAAATAATGTTGATGATAAAAAAATTCAGGGAATAATGATGGATGAACAACGCTTTGAACAAAGTGCATATACATCAAAAATAAGTGCATTTTCTAAAGAAGATAAGGCAATTAATCCGTTTATTTATATTGAAAACTTAGAAAATAAAGATTGTAATGCGGCATTAATGAGAATTGTTCCAAAGATAAATATAGAAAATATCAAAAAAATGATTAATGAAATACCAAATGAAGTTAATGGTATTCAAATTATTTCGGATATACGAAAAGAGTTTTATTGCAAATGTATTGAATACCGATATGAGAAATCATTGTATCCAACATATTTGAAGGTTCAAGAAATGCAAAAACAATATCCAAATAGGGATGCTAAAGACATAGCAGATGACTTTGATGATATAGATATTTAACAATAGGTAGCCGAATTCGGCTACCCATGATGAAAGGAGACAGGATAATGACAATTCCAAAATATAAATATGAAGAAGTTATAAAATTTTGGCATAATCAGAGCTTGAAAAGCAAAGAAGATTATATGAATGTTTTAGAGAGCTTTAGTGTTTTATTTGCATATAATTCAGGAGCTATTGAGAACGACAAGATAACATATCATGACACTAGAGAAATCTTTAATAATGGAAAAATAATAAACTTTACGGGTGACTTAAAAACCCTGTTTGAAATAAATAACCAAAAAGATTGTTATGATTATCTTCTTGGGAAAATAGTTGAAAAATCACCAATAACAGAGGAATGTATAAAAAAAATCCATAAGATTTTAACCAAAGGTACATATGATGAGAGAAGATATGTGATAAACAAAGAGAGACCTGGTGAATATAAAAAACATGACTATGTAACTGGCATTAACGAAGTTGGCTCGCCAGTTGAAGATGTCAAGAGTGATGTAAAAAATCTTGTGGAAGAAATCAATTCTACCACTCCAAAGAAAACGGAAGAGATTATAAAAACTGCCGTTTATACGCATAATGTTATTGAACAGATTCACCCATTTGCGGATGGAAATGGAAGAGTAGGAAGAGTATTAGCAAATTATATATTAATGATTAATAATCTTCCACCAATTATCATTTATAACGAAGATAAAAAATACTATTATGCTGCATTAGAAAAATTTGATTCAAAAGAAGATATTAGTTCGATGACTGAATTTTTTAAATACGAAATGGAAAAAACTTGGGAAAAAACTCTTGATAAAGCCAAATTGGAAAATAATACGAGAAACTCAAAGCTGAATGATTATTTAGAAAATAAGAATAAAGACGATGACTTTGATGATATAGATATTTAATAATAGGTAGCCGAATTCGGCTACCCAGCAATAAAGACAATTATTTCTTATTGAACAGGTTGTCTAGCCATTTACAGAAGTAGTAGGAAATGACTCCAGCTGCTACTGACGAAATAAACGAAATAATAAAACTACACATTGTGTTTCCCCTTCTAGTCTTTAAGCATAAGACTAAAGAAGTATAACAATGTACAATAAAAATAGAGAGGATGTGACAAATATGAAAGAAACTGAAAAGAGAAAGGAAACTTTTAATAAACCTGATGATAGCAAGAAGAAAAAGAAGAAATGGTTCATTATTATCATCTGCTTTGTGTTGATTGCAGGGGTAGCCGAATTCGGCTACCTGTCATCCCAGTCAAAGAAAAAAGAAGAAGCTCAAAAGACTGCATTTGACAATGTTGCTGTTGAAGTGAAGGATGACTATGCAGAAACAATTCCTTTGACAAGTGAAGAAAAGATTTTGAAGACAAAGGACTTGGTTGAAATATTGAAAGACGGAAAAGCCGACAAAAACACTAAGATTACAAAAGTAAGCAAGGATACAATTGATACTTCAAAAGAAGGCGGCTACATAATTACCTACACAATCGAAACAATTGACTCACTTGGAAATAAAGCAACTAAGGATTATAAAAAGACTTTCACTGTTACAAATACGGATGAAGTTGCTCCAGTAATCAAACTGAATAAAGATACTGTAGAAATCACTGAAGGTGATACTTATGATCCGAGTGGAAATATCAAGTCTGTTAAAGATGACTTTGACGGTAATATTACAAAAGCAGATAAGAAACCAGATGAAGCTGGAACAGCATATTATCTGATTGATTCTTCAAAGTTAGATACTTCAAAAGCTGGAAAATATAAAGTAAAAGTGACTGCTGCTGATAAAGCTGGTAATGAAGCAACAAAGGAATTTACAGTTAAAGTGAAAGCAAAGAAAGAAGACAAGTCTTCTTCAAGTGGTTCTACTAATAGTAATTCTGAATCTGGTAAAAACAATTCAACATCAGGCAGTAAGAACAATACAGGCAGTTCTTCAAAGAATAATGGAACATCTAATTCCAATAAAGGAAACACATCTTCTGGTAATAATAATTCTGGAACGTCTGGCTCATCTTCAAATAATAAGCCACAGCAGAATTGTAAGACTATCCATCATGATGCAACAGGTCATAATGAAACTGTATGGGTTCAGGACACTGAGGCTTGGGATGAGCAAGTTCCTGTAGCAACTATTTACGTATGCAATGGTTGCGGTCAAGAATTTCCATCGAAAGATGCTTGGTGGAATCATGCAATGACGTATTTAGGGCAGGATGATGATAGTCATGGTAGCAATCATACATATATACAATATACAACAGTACATCACGATGCAACAGGTCATAATGAAACAAAATGGGTACAGGACACTGCGGCTTGGGATGAAACAGTATGTAATTAATACTGCGGTATAAAAGGTTAGAGCGAAGGGCAGAAAAAGACCATCAACTCTGATCTTTTTCATTTCTGCGTCCATAAATAGGAATCGCTCGGTTGAATGTTATTGCTGTATACGTTTAATACTCGCTCTCATCTTGCCCTTGAAACAATAACTAAGACGGATTACTCCCAAGATTTCCACCCATGCAGTTTTGTGATGATGGTTCAGCACTGTACCATGTCTAAGCCTAGGCATTCTTAATCACAATTACAGAATACTTGACGGTTCATTTGGAGATAAAAAAATCTTTACCTTCTAGCTACCACGCAATCATAAAAAGCAGACACATATTTCTTGCCTGCCAAGTATGAGATAAACTGCAACTTTCCTTATTTTTCTGGTTTGTTAAAAAAGTTCGGGGGGGGGTTGACGCTTTACATAAATTAATTATAATAATTCATGTAAAGCACTTATCTCATGTTTATACTTTGCGAGGGTATGGAAACATGAGGCTTTTTTTATTCAATTGTCTTCTAAAGAATATACCATCATTTTAAAGAATGCAATATTTTTATTAGGGGGTAGCCGAATTCGGCTACCTTCTGTTGATTTTTATTTTTAAAGATGATGTATAATTTTGAAGTGAGGTATTAGGTATGATTAATACTGAACATTTAAAGTACTGCCACCATGTGATATTCAATGACAATCGATATCAATACCATTATTACTATGGTAATGCTTTACATGATTGTCAGGGAGTTGAAGAAGTAACTTAATTACTTCTTTGGTGGTAGTACTAAAAAGAGAGGATTGCACTCCTCTCTTTTCTTTAGATTGTGTACCACCACACTCTATTCAATGACATTATTATAATATCACATTAGCATAAAATATGAATATCGAAGTTATCGAAGATTGCAGCTTTATCCTTTTTTAGTGTTGTTAAAAGGTAGCCGAATTCGGCTACCTGTAAATCCTATAAAATAAAAGAGGAATTAGATAAAACCAATTCCTTCAAGCATGTGTCCGCAAACATACCCCCCCAATTGCTATAATTATAACCCAAAATTAAAAAAGCAAGTAATAATTCTTTGGTATGCATATTTGTTCTTTAATTTATGAGGAACAATTATAATTGCCAATTTCTTATGTGAATAACATGTGAATGAAAACTTTATAAACTGTTATATTTGATGTAAAATATCAAGGAAAGTAGAGGTAGTGCAAATGAAATTTGATATTAGATATTTCTGATATAACACTTATTGAAAACTTGAAAGGGGGTAATTTAAAAAATATGAATAAGGTTTTCAAAAAAATCAGAGCAGTATTTTTAGCAGTATTTGTTGCTTTGAGTACTGTACTAACAACTCCATTTGCTGGTTCAATTGTGACTAACGTCAATGCGGAAAGTTCTTCAATTCAATCGGCAGTATTCGATGTTATTCGAGAAACTACTGGTACGGATTTATCTGATCCAGCAACGTGGAGTAACTGGTCAAAAGTCAGTGGTTCTCCATCTTATGGAATGGGTATTGGTAACGATGTAAACCATGTAGTAAGTGATCCATATGCTGGTGAATCAATGGACTGTGTTCGTATGTCTATGTTCATTACTGGTCATGCAATCCAAAAAGCGGGTGGAAATCCAAATGATTATTTTTCTACTGTTGGATATAGCTTTAATGGATATGGAAAGTTTGAAGAATCTACAAACGTTAATGAAGCATCAACAGGAGATATTCTTGCTTATGGTACAGCACATTTAGCTGTTGCCTTAGGATGGAAAGATGGAGAATTATGGACTATTGACGGTTCATCTGGCTCTGGTGGCTGGGTAATCCATAAATACAGAGGTTATGCTTCAAGCGGTGGTGCTTCAGCAAATTTTTCTAAACTGTATAAAGTGCCACCAATGAACAAGAAAATTGGTGTCAGTGTAAAGAAGAATTCTTCACTGCCTGACTGTACAAATGGCAACTCACTTTATGGTTTGAGTGCAACATTTGGTGTCTATACATCAGCAGATGGAAATGAATCAACTAGAATTGCTACAATTCAGACAGATGCAAATGGTAATGGATCTGCAACAGGAATCAGTGTAAGCCCTAGCGTAAATACTGTTTATGTAAAGGAACTTACAGCTCCTACAAACTATAGATTGAGTGATACAAGCATTCATGCTGTTAACGTATCAAGTGGTAATGGCAGTACAGCATTTACAGATGAACCACTTAATGACCCTGCTATCATCACTTTGACAAAGGTTGATAGTGAAGGTAAAGAAAATGCTGCTTCGCTTGAAGGTGCAGAATTTACTATCAATTACTATGATACTTTAGATAGTATTGATGGCAGAACTCCAACAAGAACATGGGTTATTAAAACTTTACATGACACTACAAGTAATGCCTATGTAGCTTATTTAGATGATGCTCACTTAGTTTCTGGAACACCTTACAGAAACAGTCTTGGCGATATCGTACTCCCATTAGGAACAATCACGATTCAAGAAACAAAAGCACCTAATAACTACACAACTGATGGCGGTTATTTAATCAATATAACTGCTCCAGCAGAAAAGATACCTGTGCCAGATTATAGGTTTGCCGTTATTTTTAAATTGACTCAGTTAAAGCTACAAGTCAATTCAGCAAATAACTGTCAAAATATCGCCCGATAAAATGACAACATTATCTAGAATGTCAATGCAATAAATGATATATTTATTTTGACAATAATGTCAGTGATAAATATATAACAGGTTTAATTGACAATATCATGGAAAATTCTAATAATATATTTGCATACATGCGAATAAGTACGCAGGAAGAACGCAAAAAGCAAAAATACACTCGTCAAGAGTGGTCTTTGGAAAAATATGCTAAAGAACATAACATTGAATATCTTTTGACTTTCAAAGAGGATGTTTCTGGCAAAAATTTTATTGATCGTAAGCAGTGGAACAGTCTTGAAAGATTGCTTCGTTCTGGGGATACGATTGTTTTTAAAGATATTAGTCGTTTTACAAGAGAAGCTGAAAATGGATATTTAAAGTATATGGAATTAATGAAAAATGGCATTAATCTGGTATTCATTGACAATGCAACTATTTGTACTGATTATATTCGGGAGATGCTGCATGTTGCTGAGGAACAAGACTTAGTAGCCAGAATATCATTGGAAAATACAGTTAAATTATTACTGATTGTTGAATTAGATCGTGTTGAGAAAGAACGACTCACATTGATAAAAAGAACTCGTGACGGTATTGCTGCTTCAAATAAGGCATCAGGGCGGACTAAAGGTCATCTTGATAAAATGACAGAAGATCTAAAAGAGGACATTTTAAAGTATCTTTCTGATAGGACAATAACTCAGAAGTCAATCATGAATAAGCATGGAATAAGCAGAAATACTTTAAAAAAATATGCGAAAATTATTGAAGAAAGCAAAATTATTTAATATTGAACATATAGTTCAGAAGGAGAAAAGAAATGTTTATTGAAGCTAGTGATAAAACCATGCGTGGGGAATATACAAATGTTAATTTAGATTATGTCAAAAGTTATAATATTGAAAATGTTCACAAGTTTGAAAACAAGATAAATTTTATTGATTTTAAAGTTGAAGGCGAAGAATATCCTGTAAGATTTTCCTTTGATAATTATGATGATGCTTTACTAGCTATTGATGCAATCAGATTTTTGCAAAAAGGAATTACTTATGATGTAAAAGGAAAAGAGAAGAAAATAAATCAAGAATGTAATTTATATAATTTAGACGAAATTGTTTTTGGCTTAAAAAATAGAAAAGAAACAGAACAGCTAAGGAATGAACTTTTTAATATTGTTCAGTAAACATTACTTGATGATTTAATTAAAAAATGAACTTTGATACTTTAGATAAAAAGGCTTATTAAAAAGCTATAGAAATATAGGGTAGCCGAATTCAGTTACATTTTGAAATTGAAAAATGAAAGAAAAAATTCAAAACTTATTTTTTCAAATGAGTAGAAGGAAATTAAAGTCTTTTCAGTCACGGGTGAATCGCCAATGAGAAAGAAATGAGGTGATTTTGTGGATAGAATAAATACAAGTCCGAAAAACTATGTGGTCTTTGATGTTGAAACTAATGGATTAAGATCAAAATATGATGATTTATTATCTATTTCTTTCTATAAACCTGACGATAAAAAAATTTATAATAAATTTCTTCCGTTAGAATTTAGTAAGAAAGTTTACACAACATCTATAAATGGAATTACAAAAAGTACTTTAAAAGGTGCCAAGCATCTAACTCAACGAGAATTTGATTGTATTATAGAAGAATTTGAACTAGAAAGAAGAACCATATTGATTTACGCAGGGAGAGATTTTGATAAATATTTTCTTTCTGAGTATTTAAAAAGGCATGGAATATGTGGTTTTGAGAAACTAAAATTTTATAACTTTAAAAAGCAAATAATTTCTTCAAGATTTTCTCGTGGAGGTTTAAGTAAAGATAATTTATGTAGATTATTTCGAATAAAAAATGTTCAACAAGTTCATAGTGGTGTAAATGACTGTAAATTGGAATGGAGACTCTTTAAAAAATTGGGCGGGTATTATTATATAGTGACAGATGGAAACTATATTGAAGATGATAATTTATTTAAATTAAATGATAAATACATTATTCCTGCTAGTTTTTTGTACTCTCATCCAAGAATAAGTGCATTATTGAAAAACAGACCATATTTAGAATGTTATTGTACTTTAATTAATAGTTTTGAAATAGACGGAAGAAAGATAAAGAGATTTTCGACTAATATAACAGGTATGACTATAGAACATTTAATTAATGCAATGTTAGATGTTGAAGAGGTAGATTCATTACCTTTTCTGGTAAAGAATAAAAGTCAATTAGAATATATTGGGAAAGTTCGAAGCGGTTTTATTAGCATTCCTATGGAATTTAATACTGATGGTACTGTTACTGTAATTAATGATGAAGATAAGAAGTTTGAAAAACAAATAAACTCAACAATAAGAAATTTAAAGAAACAGCTTTCAAATTTGGTTTCATATATAAAAGAAACTATCTTTGATAACGAAAAAATACTTTCTCAGGAACTTGTTATTAACAAAGAAAACAATATACTTGCTTTGTGTGATCTTTCTTCCAAAAAGTCAATATTGGAAATAAAAACAAATTCAGTTTCGCCAGAAAGCTATAAAGAACAATTGTTTTATGAAGCAAAAGGAAGAACTCCTTATTACTTAAACATTGAATGGTGTGGAAATACTATTATATTTAACATTTATAAAGTACTTATTAAAGAAAGACAATTGAGTTCTACAAATTGGGTAAATGGAAAACTTGCAGAAAAACAAGTATTACAAACTGATGATCTCCAACAGTATTTAAAACCAGCAGATATAATTGTTAAGAAATATAAGAACAAAAGTACACCTATAATACTAAAATGTAACAAATGTGGATTTGAATGGAATATAAAATACAAAAAGCTAATAGAAAATTTACCTATTTGTCCAAACTGCTATAATAAAAATGGTTGTTAAAACTGAATTATAGAATTTTTACAGTTATAAAATTTTTGTGCATTTAATTTATAACCGACGAACCGCACATGACAAAGAAATGAGGAGAAATTAATGCTGGAAAGATGGAAGCTATATATAATGTATATCGGACTGTTAGCCGCATTAATGTTTGGCTTAGGTTGTTTTGGAATTCTTATAAGTCGCAATAACAAAGAAGAACAGAAAAAGGCTTTTTGGGGTTTGGTTGGTTGCCATTGGTACATGCCATTTATATGTATGGCTTTGTGTCTTGATGGAATTTATGCATCGTTTGAATTGTTTTCTGGGTCTCTGCCACCAAGTCAGAATGATTTTATCTTTGATGTTTTTTGCTGTATTCTTTCACTTCTGTGTTTTATTGGTCTTGTGTATAGTATCTTTTTAATAAAAGAATACATGGAAAATTCGAAAAAATAACATAGCAAAATTACAATATAGGAAAACTAATGTTTTAGAAATATAGGGGTAGCCGAATTCGGCTGCCTTTTAAAATCAAAAAATGAAAGAATTTACATTGAAAATTATATGCTTAAAAATTTGCTAAAAATTAGTACCATATTATATTGACGTATTTGAAAGCGTCATATAAAATATATGTACATTAAGAAAGTAAGAGGTAGTGCAAAACAACTTATGAGAAAAACAGCAATATGGAATCTTAAAGGCGGAGTAGGAAAAACCACAACGGTAATGCAATTAGCTTTATCATTATCAGGCAGAGGAAAAGATGTACTTCTGATTGATATGGATCCGCAAGCAAATCTTTCTCAATTTTTTTTAAATGAGCAGAGAAAAGAATCAAATTATATTTGTATGACAGACTTATTTGGTAAGGTCGATACAGAAAAGGTAAAACGTAGTATTTATAAAGTGTCAGAACATATTGAAATGATTGGAAGTAATTTAGGTCTTGCCAATGCAGAACTGAATGTAAGGACAAATACTATGATTCCTCAATTAAGTATTCTTGAGAACATTTTAAAAATTGCAGGCAAGAGCTATGATTATGTTTTTATTGATTGTCCGCCAACGATGAATTTACTAACAATCAATGCAGCTTTGACAGCAGATGATGTAATTATTCCAGTTAATGTAGATGAATGGGCTAAAGAAGGCTTTGACTATACAAACGAAAACATCAAAGAAATCAATGAAAACTTTGGAAAAAATGTAAGATATAAAGTTTTATTCACAATGGTAAATAGAAGTAAAATTGATGTTGAGATTATGGATAGTATTAGATCAGGATTAGCTGAAACGGATTACTACAATGCAACAATTCGTTATCAAGCGAAACCTATAAAAGATAGTAAGAAGAAAAATATTTCGGTTGTCGATTACAAGTCTAATGTCGGCAATGATTATAAAGAATTTGTAGAAGAATACTTAGAAAGAAGATAAAGGAATTGGTTATGAGCGTAATGGACTTTTTAAATACAGTTTCGCAGGATGCTAAAGTGCGTGAATGGAAGCGTATTAGCATTGATAATATTATTCCAAATGAAGATAATGTTTATCCAATTTCAGAACTCGATGAGCTTGTAAACAGTATATGTACAATTGGTTTAGAACAAAATTTGGTAGTCAAGGAAACTTCTGATCCAGATAAATACATTCTTATAACTGGTCATAGAAGATTGGCAGCAATTAATCACATTCTTGAGAGTAATATTGAATGTAAAGAAAAGATTATTAATGAAATCAAGAATCCTATGTGTTGTGTTATTTCAAAGGATGAAAGTGGCACACAAAATACAGACAACGATAAATTAATTGCTCATTACAGACTGCATGAGACTAATATTAATACTAGAAAGATGAGTGATTCAGAACTGTTAATTTGTATTGAAGATTATGTAAACACAGTTAAACAACTAAAAGAAAAGCATATTCTAATAAATGGCAAGGAAATTAAAGGTGAAACTCGTGAACTTGTAGCAAAGAGATTTGGATTGAGTTCTGGAAAAACACAGCAAGCTCTTGCAGTGATGAAAGCAGATGATAATATTAAAGGAGAGGTTGTAAGTGGGGAAGAATCTATTAATACTGCTTATGACAAAATAGCCAAGAAGGACATATTATCTGTTTATATGAAAGCTGTTCGAACTTTTGAAAAGAAAAGTTCAAAAATTGATGCTGATAAAGTCATAGACAATATGATGGAATCCGATTTTGAAGAATTATGCAATTTAGCTAATTCAATAAATCATTATTTAACACAGATTAAAATTAAATACACAGAAAGAAACAATTAAATCAGGGGGTAGCCGAATTTGGCTACCCACCAAATATATATAAAAGGAAAAATATTATGCAGCTTAATATTACATTGCAGCTTACTGAAAAGGAACTTTCCACAATCGAAGAAGCATTATTTATAAGCTCTATGCAGCTATATGATGTTCAGTATAAAACGAATGATCCTGAAGATGTTGAAGAATATAATAAAATGGTTAACATTTATGAAAAACTAACTGGAAATGATTGCAGGCACTTACTTGCAAACTTCATTATGGGGGAAAAAATTGATAATGAATGAATTAGAAATCAAATTAAACTGTCTTTATAAATTGATGGAAGAACTTAATATTCAAAAAAGATATAATGATGCAGCTACTGTTTACTGGGCTATTGCTCAATTAGAATCATATTTTAAAGTAAAAGTAAAATGATAGAAGGTAATGATGAGAATTAATTTACAACTTTTTTCAACAGATAAAAATATTTTAGAACAGTTAGAAAATAAAAATGTGAATAAATTAGTTAAAGAATTATTATTAAATGAAATCAATAATAATCATTCAAGTCACGTTATACCACAATTTCCAATTCCTATTGGAGCTGAACCAGTAAAAAAATATACAATTCGGTTTAATGAAAACAATGATCAGGAATTGATTGATTTCTTTAATAGAATGAACAATAAATATAAACACTGGATGAATTCATACATTCGTTATGTATTGAATGAATATGTTAACAAAATAAATCAAACTAAATAAAAAAGTAATACGTTGAAAGGTGGCAATTTACGTATTACTTTAAATAATTATTTCTACTGTGTTATACTTTTAACGAAAGAATTTTTTATTAAAGTCTTTCATTTCTTGGCTACTCTTCTGAAAGCACTACCTAAGAGTAGCCTTTTTTTGTTTGATACGAATTTGATACGAATTAACGAAATCTTTAAGACATTTTAGGAATATAAAAAAAATTAATCACTTAAAACTCAAAGTTTAAGATATTGCATACAATTCTATTTTTTTGT
>OIEN01000856.1_pt1 | contig 15919 bp, 10 predicted proteins | sample 1581741 | NCBI WGS metagenome assembly OIEN01 (sample SAMN01760944, study PRJEB22395) | human gut metagenome | reverse complement strand
GCTATGTTTCTAATTATCACTGAAATATATTTATTACTATTTCGAACTCACGTTAACTAAAAATTTGTATTATGCTTAATGTACAATCAGAGAGGAAAAGAACATGGATGCAAGGCCTGTGCCTTGTGTTGTTTTTATTGAGTAGTACCTTGGCATTTGCTCAGAACCAAGTGAGAGGTGTAGTAACCGACAAATTGGGTGAGCCTTTGATTGGGGTGAATGTACTTGAAAAAGGAACGACCAATGGTACGGTGACGGATATTGACGGAAAATATACAGTGAATGTGCCGAAGGGCAAAACGCTGGTATTTTCTTTTATCGGCTTTGCCACTCAAGAAATAAAAGTCGATTCAAAAGTGTTGAATGTCACTTTGAGTGAAGATACCGAGACACTGGATGAAGTGGTGGTGGTCGGTTATGGTAGCATGACGCGTAAGGACGTGACCAGTTCCATTACTACGGTGAAAGCAGAAGACCTGAATGTGGGAGTATATACTTCCCCGGCCCAGTTGCTGCAAGGAAAAGTGCCGGGACTGACTATTGCCAACACGAGTGACCCGAACGGTTCGGCATCTATCTCCCTGCGTGGTGCTTCTTCACTTCGTAGTGGTGAAGCCATGGAGCCGTATTATGTGATTGACGGTGTGCCGGGTGTGAGTCTTTCGTTGGTTGCACCGGAAGACATCGAGAGTATCGATGTGTTGCGTGATGCCTCGGCTACAGCCATTTACGGTTCGAAGGCTGCCAACGGAGTAATCATCGTCACAACCAAAAAAGGAAACAAGAACGGAAAAACCAATGTGAACTACAGTGGGTATGTGGCATGGGACAAAACCATGAAAACATTGGACATGATGACCGCCGATGAAGTGTTGGCCTATGCAGAGGCAAATGACCTGGATTTATCCAGCTATTATGATGTAAACAACCCGGCAAATACCGACTGGCAGCGTGAAGTGCTTCGCACGGGGTTCAGCCATAATCACAACATCTCCATCAATGGAGGCAATGACAAGACTTCTTACAATGCTTCCTTGAACTTTCTTGATCGTCAGGGAACAGTACGCGGTACGGGAATGGATCGTCTGACTGCCCGTTCTTTCTTGCAGAGCAAGGCTTTTGATAACCGGCTCGACTTTTCTATCAGTTTGAATGCCAGTGTGTCAAACAACGAAAACGGTCCGACAAACAATGAAGGACGCAGCGTGCTGGATGCCATGAACTATTATCTGCCATTGAATCCGGTCAAGAATGACGACGGTTCCTGGTATGGCAGAACCACGTCCCAATATTATAACCCGGCTTCACTCATCAACGAAGACCGTTATAAGACGACGCAAAAGCTGTTGCAAGGGGTGGCCAAGGCGACGGTACATATCCTTGACGGACTGGACTGGAATTTAAACCTGTCGTACCAGAATGAGCAGTATATCTACAACAACTATCATTCTTCGAAATCACAGATTGTGGATTATGCTTCACGTAACGGACAGGCCGATCGCAGTACGGTGGAAAACATCAAGAAACAGATGGAAACATACATCAACTGGGACCATACGTTCAATGAGGCGCATAAAGTAGGCGTCATGTTGGGATATTCCTGGGAACAGTCTGATAACAATGATGGTTTCGGTTTGGTGGCATATAATTTCTATAACGATGACCTGTCATACTATAACATGGCATTGGCCAATAAGATCTCACTGGATGACATCAGTAACCTGAATAGCGGCTATCTGTTGTCTACCTTGCGTATGATTTCATATTACGGACGTGTCAATTACAGCTATAAGAGCAAGTATCTGTTGCAAGCTACGGTACGTCGTGACGGCTCTTCAGCCTTTGGCGTGAACAACCGTTGGGGTACGTTCCCTTCCGTATCTGCTTCTTGGCGAATCATCGAGGAAGATTTTATGAAAGACCAGCACGTATTTGATGATTTGAAGTTGCGTGTCGGTTATGGAGTCAGCGGTAACTCATTGGGCTTTGATGCGTTTTATTCACGTCAGGTATACGGTTCTACCGGTTGGTTTACTCCTTCCAGTGGAGGGAACTACCGGGTTTTAGGAGCGACGCGTAATGCCAATCCGGATTTGAAATGGGAAAAGACGGGTATGCTGAATGTCGGTTTGGATTTTGGATTCTTCAAGAACCGTCTGACCGGTACCATTGAATATTATGACAAGCGTACCAGTGATTTGATTTATAACTATAAAGTTTCCACCTTGCTTTATCCGTACAGCGAAATGTGGGCCAATGTGGGAGACATCAGCAACAAAGGTTTTGAAATTACCCTGAATGCAGTTCCGGTACAGACCAAAGATTTCACTTGGAGTACGACGCTGAATTTGTCACACAACAAGAATAAAGTGGAGTCTATGTCTAATTCAGAATATTCAGTGAAATACATTGAGATGGCCGACCCGAACATCAACAGTTATTCGAACCAGCATGTACAGCGCCTGATGGAAGGGGCTCCTATCGGTCAGTTCTATTTGTGGGAATGGGCCGGATACGATGAAAATGGCATGTCTGTATTCAATGACTATGACGAGAACGGCAACCTGGTAGGTACGACCGATGCACCGGATGACGGAGACCGTCGGATGGCAGGCTCTGCACAGCCTAAGCTGACTTATGGATGGAACAATGAATTCACGTGGAAAAAATGGTCGTTGAGTGCATTCTTCCAAGGCGTGGCTGGCAATAAGATTTTCAATGCAATTCGTGCTTCCTACAGCGATTCTTCTCTGTTGAGCAGTTTTGGAAAGAACATTCTGGCTGAGGTAGCTACGGAACAGCACGCCAATGATTCACGTGCGCAAGCTCCTTCTACCCGTTATTTGGAAAATGGTTCTTACTTGCGTCTGTCTACGTTGACATTGGGATACAATTTCGGAAAACTGGGCAATTATGTGAACAATCTGCGGGTATATGCTACTTGCAGCAATGTGTTCACCCTGACAGGTTATAAAGGTATAGACCCAGAAGTGAACCTGGGAGGACTGGAACCTGGTATGGATATGCGCTCTAGCAACTACCCTAGAACCAGAAGCTTTATGGTAGGTGTCAATATGAACTTCTAATTTGCAAAGGAGAGAAAATCTTATGAAAACCAACACTATACTTACTTGTGCCTTACTGGCACTTACCACAATCAGTTGTAATGACTTGGATGTGGACATCAAATCTCAATATACGGAATATCCGGTTGATTCCGATATTGCCCTTGAGGCAAGAATCAGCAATGCTTATTATGCTTTTCGCGCTCCGTTGAACCGCCGTTACGATGAACTGCTTTCACTTAGTTCAGATGAATATTCAGCAGTTTGTTTCAATGGCGGATGGCTGGATGGTCGTCAGTATTCCAATTGTTCCACTCACTCCTGGGAAGCTTCTGCCAACAACAACCAGTTGAATGTATACAGTGACATTTTGGCGGGAATCACCAATTGCAATCAGTTGTTGCAGGATTTGGGAGACACTAATCCGGAAGTCTCTAATCCGGTACGTGCGGCACGTGCGTTCTATACTTTCCTTCTGATGGATAATTTCGGCGATACGCCGATTGTGGATTACAAGCTGACACAAGGTTCAAAGACCATTAACCGCTCTCCGCGTGCAGATGTGGCCCGCTGGATTGAATCTGAGTTGCTGGATGTGCGGGATAAATGTCCGAGTGAGGTAAATGAGGCCACTTACGGTACACCTACTTGTTGGATGGTGGATGCGTTGTTGGCAAAATTGTATATCAACTGGAATGTGTATACACAGGATGTGACCAGTGCCTCTTGGAATCCCAATGCGTCGAATGAAAAATTGGACGACTGTATTGCGGCCTGCGACCGTATCATCAACTCTGGGCTATTTAACCTGAACGATGACTACAAGGAAAAATTCATGTACAACAACGGACCTCAAATCAAGGATTTTATTTATGCGGTTCCTTATGAAGCAACTCTGAACCAGGGCATGTGTTACGCTCGTTACCGTACATGGCGGTATGGAGGTGCCAATGGTTTCTATACTACTGTGCTGACTCCTAGCTGTGGGGGTAACTTCGCCATGAATCCGGAATTTGCCGATTTGTTCTGTTTGCCAGGCGACCGTCGTAACGATGTGGTGGTGGGTGACCCTTCACAAGAAACGACGCCTGTGTATGAGTATGACCCGGTGACGGGAGAGGTGACGACTACTCCGCACATGTATGAAGGTAAACAGGTCGTTTTCACGAAACACATCACGTTGATTCGTGAAGATGGAGACTTGGATGTGGGGGCAGACGGTACGCAACAGGGTTACCGTTCCATTAAGTTCTATCCGGACCCGAACGACTACAATGTATATGAACGTAATCAGGACAATGATATTCCAATTTTCCGTTATGCAGATATCCTTCTGACAAAATGTGAAGCGATTACCCGGGGAGGTACAGCCACTTTGGGGGATACTCCGAAGAGTTTGTTCAACCAGATTCGTACGTATGTGTCTCCTAACCGGGACGGTTCGTTGAATATTGACCATAATCCATCATTGCAAGAGATTCTGGATGAACGGGGACGTGAGTTCCTGGACGAGCATTGGCGTCGTAACGATTTGATTCGTTTTGGAGATTATGAACGTGCCTGGGGATTTAAATACATTAATCCCGATAACGCACAGTTGACCAGACGTATTTTCCCGTTGAGTCAGGATGTGTTGAACAGTAATACGAACTGGCAACAGAATGAGGAATATTAAAAGTTTATAAGGCTAAATTTTTATTCTTTTCAAAAACGGTTGTTTTTTAATTGTATAGCTTCGTGTACAGAATAAGTTTGTAATCAGACTCCTTTTTTATGTACACGGAGCTTTTTTATTTCCTTTTAATCGGTTCGGGGAATTCGTTCTGTCTTTTTATTTCCTGGAAAATGAAACTGAATAAATTAAAATTTAGTAAATTAGCCGTCGATTTGGAGTATAAATGAAAAACAAAAAACTAAAAAAGCATGAACACATTTTTCAGGCTGCTTGCCTTTGTTACTGTAATTTGCCTGGTGGGTACGAGTGATGCGAAATCAGCCAGGCAGGGCGCTTCTACTATGAAGAATATTGAAGTAGTAGTGCATCGTGGAGCCAATTATCTGGCTCCGGAAAATACCGTTCCTTCTGCGCTGAAAGCACTTGAACATGGAGCTACCTGGGTAGAACCGGATGTAAGAAAAAGCAAGGACGGCATTTTATATAATTTGCATGATGAAACTTTGGACCGGACAACCAACGGACATGGACCTATCCAGCTGGCTACTTCCTCTGAGATAGACCGCTTGGATGCCGGCGCATGGTTTAGTCCTGCTTTTCGAGGGGTGAAAGTTCCTCGCATTGAAACCATGTTGGATACGTTGAAGGGGAAAGCGCATGTCTTCTTTGATGTGAAGAAAGGGACTCCAGTATCAGAACTGGTGAAACTGGTACGGCAGAAAGGATTTGAGCAGCAGAGTTTCTTCTGGTTTGCCGATGCGCAAATGTTGTCCGATTTCGTCAAGCTGGCTCCTGAAATGAAAATCAAAGTCAACGCTTCCGATGTGGCTGGGCTTAAGAAATGGCAAGAGGTTTGTCGGCCGGCGTATGTGGAAGTTGATCCGGAGAAAATAACCAAGGAGTTTACGAATTACTGCCGTAAGAACGGTATTCTTATCATGGCGGCCATACAGAACGGAAACGAAGAAGCCTATAAAAAGGCTGTTCAGGTACGACCGGATTTGGTGAATATTGACCAGCCGGAACTTTGGCAGCGGGTAGTGGCCGAAAGTAACGGAAAATATGTGTACGACTTGTCTCATTACGTTGACCCGCGCATCGGGTCGGAAGGACTGGGGCGTGTGTTTGTCGGACCGTCGTGTCCGTTTGGAATGGTGAAACCTTCGCCGGATTGTACGCCTTCGCCCAACAGCGGGTGGCTGCCGATGCCGGAACGGGTGGATGGCTTTGCACAGGTGCACGTCAGCGGTACGGGTGGCGGACCGAAATATGGCAATGTGCTGGTGATGCCGTTCGGTGACGGTATGGACCGTGTAAGCCACATTGATTACCGTGACTACGAAACCATTCAGTTGGGATATTATGATACCCGTTTCAAACAGAGTGGCATCCGTACGGAAATCACCACATCGAACCGGGCTTCTTTCTATCGTTTCACGTATCCGGAAGACTCTTTGAAGTCGTTGGCAGTGGATGCCGGCTTCTTCTTGGGAGAAAGCCCGATACCCGACGAGCGGGAAGCACAGCAGTTTGTCGGTTCCGAAATACAGGTGTTGTCCGACCATGAGGTGGCTGGTTATACCCGTATCCGTGGCGGATGGAACAATGGAAAGGCATATACGGTGTATTTCTATGCGGAAACCGACCGTCCGTTTGTGCAGTCACTTACGTGGAAAGGCAACCGCATCAGCGACGCACAGTCGCAGTATGATTCAGCGGAAAAAACCGGGGCTTTGCTGCGTTTTGCGAAATCCGACAAGGTGGTACAACTGAAAGTGGGTATCTCTTTCCTGAGCAGCCAGAAGGCCAAGTTCAATGCCCACTCAGAAATTCCTCACTGGTCGTTCGAAGAGGTGCATAACGGTTTGTTAGCGCAGTGGGAAAAGTTGTTCCAGAAAATAGAAATCGACCCGTCTGCTCCGGCAGCGAAGAAACGGATGTTCTATACTGCTTTGTATCACACCATGCTGATGCCGGTGGACCGTTCGGGGGAAAACCCGCTCTGGAGCGATCCGGAACCTTACTATGATGATTTTTATGCCATCTGGGATACGTATCGCAGCTCTTTCCCGTTGATTACGTTGATTGACCCGCAGCGTCAGGTGGATATCGTACGTTCGTTGATCAATATCTACAAACGTGATGGTTACATGCCCGATTCTCGTAGCGGAAACAGCAACGGACGTACGCAGGGAGGTTCCAATGCGGAAATCGTGATTGCCGATGCCTTTGCGAAAGGATTGAAAGGGATTGATTACGAACTGGGCTTACAGGCCATGCTGAAGGATGCCACAGTCCCTCCTGGCGACAACGAAGAAGCCGAAGGACGTGGGGGACTGATTCCTTACCTGGAATTGGGCTACATTCCTCATGGTATTGACCGTGCCGGCAACCGTACCATTGAATATTCTTATTGTGATTATGCCATTGCACAGGTGGCCAAGGGGTTGGGAAAGGAAGACTTGTATCAGCAATATATGAAACAGTCTGAGAACTGGAAGAACCTGTGGCGCAGTGATTACGAGCATGCAGGTGCCAAAGGTTTCATCATGCCGCGCGACAAGGAAGGCAACTGGCTGGATTCCATCCCATTCGGACACTCTACCCGTGTGCAGCCGAAATTCAAGTATACACCGGTTATTTTCGAAGGGCCGTGGTACACCAAGTGGTGGAGCATGTTCTTCTATGAAGCCAGCTCTTGGGAATATTCCTTGAGTATCCCGCACGACGTGCCGGGCTTGATTGAAAAATGCGGGGGAGCTGAAGCGTTTGAGAAGCGTCTGGATATCTTCTTCGACAAAGGCTTCTTCAATGTCAACAATGAACCTTCGTTCCTGACTTCTTGTCTGTATCACTGGCTCGGAAAGCCTTGGCGTACGAGCGACCGTATCCGCGAAATCATTGCGAAGAATTACAACGACGGTCCGATAGGGTTGCCGGGTAACGACGATTCGGGTGCCATGTCATCCTGGCTGGCTTTCCACATGGTGGGCTTGTATCCCAATGCCGGACAGGATTACTACTTGATTCACACGCCGCTGCTGGCCTCTGCTACTTTCCATCTCGAAGGTGGTAAAGACTTTAAGATTATCGCAGAGGGACTTTCTGACAAGAACTGCTACATCCAGAGCGTGACACTGAACGGAAAGGATTATCCGTATTCTACACTGCGTCATAAGGATGTCATTGCCGGTGGCGAACTGGTACTGAAAATGGGAAAGAAACCCGGAAACTGGGGAAAGGAAATGGGACTGGATAAATAGAGGAACGCGTATGAAAAAGAAATATCTTATCGGTTTTTTTGCGGCATGCCTGCTGGGTACGGGCATGCTGCCGGCACAGACCGTCGTGTCGGACACATTGAAGTTCGTGTTTAAGTTGCACGGACAGACCCGCCGTTATCAGGTGGTTTTCTGTGAACAGGATGGCGGCTTACGGATGAATTGGGGTATAGAACGCAACCTGCATTGGCAGTCGGGCAGTTACACCATGACTCCGAAAGCCCTGGAAAGCGGAAGTCAGCTGTGTTTCTTGCAGCCGGACGATGGAAATCACTTGCAGCTGTCGGATGCGGAAACTGTGTATGTGCTGTCGCAGAAAGCCTTGAAACAGTTGAAGGAGACGGGAAGCATGGACTTTAACCACACAACCTATGACCGGGTGGAAGATGCGTCGGAGAAGAATGCCGGACGTCCGTTGCTCCACGTGGTCGACCGTTACGAGGGCGGAGAAATGTGGATATGGGACAATCCGTCGTTGCCCATCATCTGGCGGATGGCAAACAATCCGCTGGAAGTGAACTGGCAGGTGGAAGTGATGAAAAAGTGATGAAATAGAATATTTCGCAGATTTTGTTTTTTTGTCGTACCTTTGCAGGGCAAAAACAGAAAGGATTTAAATCATGCATACAAGAGAAGAAAAACTGGAAGCGTTCGGACGTCTGCTCGACGTGCTGGACGAGTTGAGGGTGAAATGTCCGTGGGACCGCAAACAGACGAACGAAAGTTTGCGTCCGAACACCATTGAAGAGGTGTATGAACTCTGTGATGCCCTGATGAAGGACGACAAGAAAAACATCTGCAAGGAATTGGGCGATGTGTTGCTTCACGTGGTGTTCTATGCCAAGATTGGCAGTGAGACCGGTGATTTTGACATCAAGGACGTGTGCGACAAGTTGTGCGACAAACTGATATTCCGTCATCCGCATGTCTTTGGAGAAGTGAAGGCAGAAACCGCAGAACAGGTGTCTGAGAACTGGGAGCAAATCAAACTGAAGGAAAAAGACGGCAACAAGTCGGTCTTGAGCGGTGTGCCCGAGGCTCTTCCTTCCTTGATTAAGGCCTATCGTATTCAGGACAAGGCTCGCAACGTAGGCTTCGATTGGGAAGAACGTGAGCAGGTGTGGAACAAGGTAAAAGAGGAAATTGGAGAGTTCGAGGCAGAAGTAGGACAGATGGACAAGGACAAGGCAGAAGCCGAGTTCGGCGATGTGATGTTCAGCCTGATCAATGCAGCCCGGCTCTATAAGATAAATCCAGACAATGCGCTGGAGCGGACCAACCAGAAGTTTATCCGTCGTTTCAATTACCTGGAAGCACATACCATCAAGGAAGGGAAGAACCTGAACGATATGACCCTGGAAGAGATGGATGCCATCTGGAACGAAGCAAAGGCAAAAGGTCTCTGATTGGAGGTATATGCCGGCTGTGTGTTTCAAAGTGTCGTTCGGTGGGCGTAAATGTGTCTTTCTGGAAAAATATCTTCCTAAAAGCGTGACATATAGAAAGATTTGTCTACCTTTGCGGAACATGAACAACAAATTTGTAGAAAGAAAATGGTGAACAAAGCTATTATTACAGTGGTAGGAAAGGATACCGTGGGTATCATTGCTCAGGTATGTACCTATCTGGCAGAAAACAAAGTGAATATTCTGGATATCTCTCAGACCATCGTGCAGGAATATTTTACGATGATGATGATTGTGGATATGACCAAACTGGAAAAACCTTTTGAAGAGGTCGTTACCGAACTGACCAATGTCGGTGCGGAAATCGGGGTACAGATTAAGTGCCAGCGCGAGGAAATCTTTGACAAAATGCATCGTATCTAACGAAAAGGAGAAACGGTATGATCAATATAACAGAGGTACTGGAAACCAATAAGATGATAGAGCAGGAAAACCTGGATGTGCGTACCATTACGATGGGTATCAACCTGTTGGACTGTGCGGACAGTAACTTGGAGGTGCTTTGTCAGAATATATACAACAAAATTATCGGACTGGCAAAAGACCTGGTGAAGACGGGAGAGGACATTTCCAAGGAATTTGGAATTCCTATCGTGAACAAGCGTATTTCCATCACACCGATAGCCTTGGTAGGAGGTACGGCTTGCAAGACGCCGGATGATTATGTGCAGATTGCCAAAACTTTGGACAAGGTGGCCGGAGAACTGGGGGTCAACTTTATCGGCGGTTATTCTGCGATAGTTTCCAAAGGAATGAGCCGCAGCGACGAGTTGCTGATTCGTTCCATCCCGAAAGCTCTGGCTTGTACGGAGCGCATCTGTAGTTCCGTGAACGTAGGTTCCACCAAGACGGGCATCAACATGGATGCGGTGAAACTGATGGGCGAAATCATCAAGGAAACGGCCGAAATGACCAAGGAACGCGATTCGTTGGGTTGTGCCAAACTGGTGGTGCTCTGTAATGCCCCTGATGACAACCCTTTCATGGCGGGAGCCTTCCATGGTGTATCCGAGCCGGATGCAGTGATTAACGTGGGTGTCAGCGGTCCGGGCGTGGTGAAATATGCCTTGGAGCAAATCCGCGGAAAGAGTTTCGAAGTGCTTTGTGAAACCATCAAGCGCACGGCGTTCAAGATTACGCGTGTGGGACAGCTGGTGGCTCAGGAGGCTTCACGCCGTCTGAATGTGCCGTTCGGTATCATCGACCTATCACTGGCTCCGACACCGGCAGTGGGCGACAGTGTGGCTGAAATCCTGCAGGAAATCGGACTGGAATATCCAGGGGCTCCGGGAACGACGGCAGCCTTGGCTTTGCTGAACGACCAGGTGAAGAAAGGAGGCGTGATGGCGTCTTCGTATGTGGGCGGACTCAGTGGTGCCTTTATTCCGGTCAGTGAAGACCAGGGAATGATTGATGCCGTAGAAGCAGGTGCGTTGACGATTGAGAAACTGGAGGCCATGACTTGTGTCTGCTCTGTAGGTCTGGACATGATTGCCATTCCGGGAAGCACGTCTGCTGCTACCATTTCGGGGGTAATCGCCGACGAGGCAGCCATCGGTATGGTGAACCAGAAGACCACGGCAGTACGTGTGATTCCGGTTATCGGCAAGGAAGTGGGCGAAACAGTGGAATTCGGTGGCTTGCTGGGACATGCTCCGGTCATGCCAGTCAACCGTTACAGCTGTGAGGCTTTCGTGAACCGTGGCGGACGGATTCCGGCACCGATTCACAGCTTTAAGAACTGATATTGACATCGAACATAGTATAGAAAAGAGGGAGGCTCAGCCGGTTGGACAACCGTTGAGCCTCCCTTTCTCTTATAACCTTAATACGATGGTAATTGTATTTACTCTTTTTATATAACAACTTGAGGCGGAAAATGTTTTGCTGGAGGACGGAAAAAGTGCTAGGACACTGCCGGATTTGTGCTATCTTTGCGGCAGAAATATTTTGACCTGTATGACAGATTATTTGAATGAACTGAATGACAGTCAGCGCGAGGCGGTGATGTACAACGACGGACCCTCCCTGGTGATTGCCGGAGCCGGTTCCGGAAAGACGCGCGTGCTGACCTACAAGATAGCCTATCTGCTGGACAACGGGTATGAGCCGTGGTCTATTCTGGCATTGACCTTTACCAACAAGGCGGCCCGCGAGATGAAGGAGCGTATTGCCCGCCAGGTGGGGCCGGAGCGGGCCCGTTATCTCTGGATGGGGACTTTCCATTCCATTTTTTCCCGTATTCTGCGGGCAGAGGCCGATGCGCTGGGCTTTACGTCCAACTTCACGATTTACGACGCGACGGATTCCAAGAGTCTGGTGAAGGCCATTATCAAGGAAATGAATCTGGACGACAAGGTGTACAAGCCGGGCATGGTGCAGGGACGCATCAGTCAGGCCAAGAACCACCTGGTGCTGCCGGAGGCATACGCGGCGAATGCAGAGCTGGTGGAGGCGGACCAGGCGGCAAAGGTGCCGTTGGTGCGGGAAATTTATGCGCGCTACTGGAACCGCTGCCGGCAGAGTGATGCCATGGACTTCGACGACCTGCTGCTTTATACCTATTTATTGTTTCATACGCGTCCGGACATCTGCGACAAGTATGCGGCACGTTTCCGTTATATTCTGGTGGACGAGTACCAGGACACGAACTTTGCCCAGCACAGCATTGTGCTCCAGCTTACGCAGAAACAGCAGTTCGTGTGTGTGGTGGGCGACGATGCACAGAGCATCTATTCCTTCCGTGGGGCCAACATCGACAACATCCTGAATTTTACCCGTACCTATAAAGATGCCCGTCTGTTCAAGTTGGAACAGAATTACCGTTCCACGCAGACCATTGTCAATGCGGCCAACAGCCTGATTGCGAAAAACCGTGACCAGATTCGGAAGGATGTCTTTTCGGAAAAAGACAAAGGGGAGCCTATCGGGGTGTTTGCAGCCTACAGCGACGTGGAAGAAGGAGAGATTGTGGTCAATAAGATTGTGCAGTTGCATGCGAAGGAAGACTATGCCTATCACGACTGTGCCATCCTTTACCGTACGAATGCTCAGAGCCGTATCTTCGAAGAGGCGTTGCGCAAGCGCGGTATTCCGTACCGTATCTATGGGGGACTGTCGTTCTACCAGCGCAAGGAAGTGAAAGACGTCGTGGCTTATTTCCGGATGGTGGTGAATCCGAACGATGAAGAGGCTTTCAAGCGGGTCATCAATTATCCGGCGCGCGGTATCGGGAATACGACGCTGGGTAAACTGGCGGAGGCTGCCAGCCGTTTTCAGGTGAGTCTGTGGAAGGTGTTGTGCGAACCGCTGAGCTACGAACTGACATTGAACAAGGGTACCCACGCCAAATTGCAGGGCTTCCGTGACCTGATTGCGGAGTTTGTGAAGATGGCCCAGGAAAAGGATGCCTATACGGTGGGCATGGAACTGGTGCGGCGTTCGGGCATCATGGCAGAAGTGTATCAGGACCGCTCGCCGGAGAATCTGAGCCGACAGGAAAACATCGAGGAACTGGTGAACGGTATGCGTGATTTCTGTGAGGGACGGCAGGAAGAGGGGAATCCTCATCTGCTGCTGGCCGATTACCTGTCGGAGATTGCCCTGCTCACTGATCAGGATGAGGACAAGGGAGAAACGCAGTCGAAGGTGACACTGATGACCATCCATTCGGCCAAGGGACTGGAGTTCCGCAATGTGTTTGTGGTGGGAATGGAAGAGAACCTGTTTCCCAGTCCGCTGTCGTCGGCTTCCTATCGGGCGTTGGAAGAAGAGCGGCGCCTGTTTTATGTGGCCGTCACCCGGGCGGAAGACCACTGCTACCTGTCGTATGCCAAGAGCCGTTTCAAGTATGGCAAGATGGAATTCTGCAACCCGAGCCGTTTCCTGAAAGACATCGACGTGCGTTACCTGAAACTGCCGCAGGAGGAACTGATGGCCGGGCGCATCGAGGAAAAGGCCAGCCGTTTCCGGAAGGAGGCCAGTCGCGCTTCCTACGAACGCGAGCCTCGTGAAAGTGGACCGTCGATGTTCGACGGAGGTCCGATGCCGGAAGAGCCCCATCGTTTTGTGCCTCCTCGCACGTTGCGGCGGATTCCCGAGGCAGCCCCATCGGCTACGCCGTCACGTCCGTCGGCAGGGGGACTGTCGGCCGGTATGTGGATAGAACACGAACGCTTCGGCAAGGGAGAAGTGACTAAGGTGGAAGGCAGCGGAGACAACTGCAAGGCGACGGTGCAGTTCCAGCATGCCGGGGTGAAGCAGCTCTTGCTGAAGTTTGCCCGTTTTAAAGTAATCGATGAAACAAAATAAATAAGAAAGACAATGATAAAAGACTGGGACAAGATACCCTCTCCGTGTTATGTCATGGAGGAGGAGTTGCTGAGAAAGAATCTCACACTGATCAAGCACGTGGCCGATACGGCAGGGGTGGAAATCATTCTGGCGTTTAAAGCTTTCGCCATGTGGAAATCGTTCCCGATTTTCCGGGAATATATTCATTACACTACGGCCAGTTCTGAATATGAAGCCCGTCTGGCTTTCGAGGAGTTCGGCAGCAAGGCACATACGTATTCACCCGCCTATACGGCACAGAATTTTCCGGCTTTCCTGAAATACAGCAGTCACATCACCTTTAACTCGCTGTCGCAGTACGAACGGTTCTATCCGATGGCCAAGGCGAATCCGGAACCAGTGTCCTGCGGTATCCGCGTCAATCCCGAATATTCGGAAGTGGAGGTGGAACTGTATAATCCGTGTGCGCCGGGCACCCGTTTTGGGGTAACGGCCGACCAGTTGCCGGAGCAGTTGCCGGAAGGAATTGAAGGGTTCCACTGTCATTGCCATTGCGAGTCGAGTTCCTACGAACTGGAACGCACGCTTCAGCACATTGAAGAAAAGTTCAGTCGCTGGTTTCCGCAGTTGAAATGGCTGAATCTGGGAGGAGGCCATCTGATGACACGGGCCGATTACGACGTGGACCATCTGATTCGCTTGCTGCAAGGACTGAAGTCGCGCTATCCACATTTGCAGATTATCCTGGAACCGGGCTCAGCTTTCACCTGGCAGACTGGTCCGCTGGTGGCTTCGGTGGTCGACGTGGTGGAAAACCGGGGCATACGGACAGCCATTCTTGATGTCAGCTTCACCTGCCACATGCCCGACTGTCTGGAGATGCCTTATCAGCCGCGGGTGCGTGATGCCGAGTCATTGCCTGCCGATGCAGTGAAAACCGCTCCGAAAGAAGCGCATGTGTACCGGTTGGGCGGCAACAGTTGCCTGAGTGGTGACTACATGGGCAGTTGGAAGTTCGACCACGAGCTGCAGGTAGGCGAGCGGGTTGTGTTTGAAGACATGATTCACTATACCATGGTCAAGACGAACATGTTCAACGGCATCCATCATCCGTCGATTGCCATTCTGCATACCGACGGCGAACTGGAAGTGTATCGCACTTTCCACTACGAGGATTATCGCGACCGCATGTGTTGAGAGGACTGTAAAAAAACACTTAGACGTTTGTGGGAAAACGCTTAGGCATTTGAAGTAAAACGTCTAAGCGTTTCAATCAAAACTCTTAGGCGTTTGAAGGAAAACTCTTAGGCGTTTCCCTTCAAACGCCTTTACGTTTTTTAGTGAGCGTCTTAACTCTTCTTTTTCTCTACAGAAGTCTTCTGATGTCTTCATTTTCAGATTTTTCTGCATGCGGAAACCGCCTGAAGCGCAGGATGGCTCATGTGGCCGCTGAAGAAAAATGTCACTTTTTTCAAAAAAAGATGCCCGATAGTTTTGGTAGTTTCAAAAAAACGACTACCTTTGCACTCGCAATCGGGAAAAATGATGAACGGTTGCAGAAATGATGCGGAAATAGCTCAGTTGGTAGAGCATAACCTTGCCAAGGTTAGGGTCGCGAGTTCGAGTCTCGTTTTCCGCTCAAGCGTTTTTTTTGATGCGCGAAGGTCGAAAGGCCGTAATGCCCAGGTGGCGGAATGGTAGACGCGCACGTTTCAGGTGCGTGTGTCGAGAGGCATGCAGGTTCGAGTCCTGTTCTGGGCACCATAACAATTCTTTTCTTTTTCTTTTTGGAGGAATGGCGGAATTGGTAGACGCGCCACTTTGAGGGGGTGGTGACAGTTTATGTCGTGTGAGTTCGAGTCTCATTTCCTTCACATAAAATTGCGGAAATAGCTCAGTTGGTAGAGCATAACCTTGCCAAGGTTAGGGTCGCGAGTTCGAGTCTCGTTTTCCGCTCAAGCGTTTTTTTTGATGCGCGAAGGTCGAAAGGCCGTAATGCCCAGGTGGCGGAATGGTAGACGCGCACGTTTCAGGTGCGTGTGTCGAGAGGCATGCAGGTTCGAGTCCTGTTCTGGGCACTACACATTGCGGAAATAGCTCAGTTGGTAGAGCATAACCTTGCCAAGGTTAGGGTCGCGA
>OIEN01000854.1_pt1 | contig 15935 bp, 16 predicted proteins | sample 1581741 | NCBI WGS metagenome assembly OIEN01 (sample SAMN01760944, study PRJEB22395) | human gut metagenome | reverse complement strand
TGCCGGAGCATTCAATGTGCCAGCCGGGATAGCCTACGCCCCAGGGGGAGTCCCACTTGAGCGCCTGATCCTCGAACTTGGACTTTGTAAACCACAGGACGAAGTCGTTCTTGTTGCGCTTGTTTACGTCCTCCTCAACGCCCTCGCGCACGCCGACATCGAGATCATCGGCATTGAAGTCGTTGAAGATGTAGTAGCGCTCAAGCTTGGAGGTGTCAAAATACACATTGCCGCCGGCAAAGTAGGCATAGCCGGTATCCATGAGCTTGGTGATTATTTTAATGTACTCATCGATGCAGTTTGTCGCGGGCTCAACTACGTCGGGGGTCTTGATGTTGAGCTTAGCGCAGTCGGAAAAGAACGCATCGGTATAGAACTTTGCGATCTCCATAACGGATTTGTGCTCGCGCTTTGCGCCCTTGAGCATCTTATCCTCGCCCTCGTCGGCATCGCTTGTGAGGTGTCCGACATCGGTGATGTTCATGACGCGCTTGACGTTATAACCGGCATAGCGCAGGTACTTTTCAAGCACGTCCTCCATTATGTACGAGCGCAGATTGCCGATATGCGCAAAGTGATACACCGTGGGGCCGCAGGTGTACATCTTGACTATGTCGGGGTGATTGGGGACAAAGTCCTCTTTTTTTCTGCTTGCAGAGTTATAAAGCTTCATATATATTCTCCTTCACGCTCAGGCGCAGTGCTTGAACACGCCGATGTTTTTTACAAAGTATTCAATGCCGGAGTACAGAGTGGTTGCAAGGATCAGCACCCAGCAGATGACCGCGATTACGCCGGGGGCGGGGAACCAGGGCTGCGTTGCGATGATGAGTATGCCGAGGGCTACCATTGTAACGCCGGTCTTGATTTTACCCGACCACGCGGCGGCTATGACAATGCCCTGCTCGACGGCCAGAAGTCGCAGACCCGAAACACCGAACTCGCGCAGCAGAACGACCGCCACGACCCATCCGGGCATGAGCCCGATTTCGACAAAATAGCACATTGCCGACAAAACGAGCATTTTATCGGCCAGCGGATCCATGAACTTTCCAAAATCGGTAACGAGATGATATTTTCGAGCTATCCGTCCGTCAACGAAGTCGCTCAGACATGCGATTATGTAAACCGCAAGCGCCCAGTACGGAAGATCACAGTACAAAAGCACCATGAAAACGGGAACAAGAATTATTCTGCCTATGGTTATCTTGTTGGGTGTGTTCATTGTTATTCCTCCTCGCCAATCAGGTTTCCGTCATCGGAAACGGCGGTTATGCGCACATTAACTATCTGTCCCTCACCGCCGCGGCCTTCAAAGAATACAAGGCCGTCGATATCGGGCGAATCATAGCAGCTGCGGCCGATCCAAGTGCCGTCCTCGTCGTGGTCTGTGCATATTACGGGAAGCACCTTGCCGACGAGCGAGGCCGCGAAATCATCCATTATGCGCGCCTGAATATCCATTATGAGATCCGCGCGGCGCTGAGCCTCCTCGAACGGAACATGCTCCATCTTTGCCGCCGGCGTGCCCTCCTCGGGAGAGAAGGGGAAAACGCCCGCACGCTCGATCTTTGCCTCGAGCAGGAAAGAGCACAGCTCCTCAAACTCGGCCTCGCCCTCGCCGGGAAGACCGGTAATGAGGCTCGTGCGGAGCACAAGGCCGGGGATCTCATGGCGGAGCTTTGTGAACAGCTGCCGGACATATTCGCCGTTGCCGCGCCGGTTCATTTTACGCAGGATCTCGTCGTTGATATGCTGGATGGGAATATCCAGATATTTGACAATCTTCGGCTCATTGGCAATAACGTCAATCAGTTCGTCGATGGTGTCCGTGGGGTAGAGTATCACTCCACCTTCGCGCATCACCTGGCAGGCTTTCTTTATCTCTTCGTTCATCTTGTAAAGTCCGTTTAAAAGTGATTATTACGCAAAAGTAGGCATTTTATTCCATTAAAGGAAGACTGTCTGTGCTTTTTTGGATGGACTTTACCTGATGTCTGCTCCCCACATCATTTTATTACGTAATGTATTGAAGAAAATATGATCGAATCGTTTGATGACTTTAATTGTATAGTCGGCACGTGAGATTGTCAGTCGGGTCGTTTCTTTACATGATTCACTGCGACCATCAATGGCTACGAGAAAATTGTGACTGCGGCTTTCTACGTCTAAGGTGATGGTCCAGTCGTCGCAAATGACGATGGGGCGCATGTTGAGGCTGTGGGGCGCTACAGGGGTAATAGCAATGGTTTTGCTATGAGGAACGATGATGGGGCCTCCCACGCTGAGTGAATAGGCTGTGGAGCCTGTAGGGGTTGCGATAATCAGTCCGTCGGCCTGGTAAGTAGTGAGTGGGGCACCATTGATGGCTGTATGGATGCTGATCATAGACGAACTGTCTCGTTTGAGGACGGCAATCTCGTTAAGAGCACAGGGACAGTGCATCAGGTTCTTGTCGTTGCAGTTCAGCTGGAGTACGCTACGCTCTTCTATCTTATAATGGTGGTTGTAGATATCTTCAAGGGTGCTTTCCATCTCTTCGGGTGAAATGTCGGCCAAAAAACCCAGACGGCCAGTATTGATTCCTAAGATAGGAATGTTTTTTTTACCTACCCGGCTGGCTGCTTTCAGAAAGGTACCGTCGCCTCCAAGACTGATAACGATATCTGCTTCAAAATCATCGTCATTGAATAGCTCAACTGGTGGAAGAACTAAATGGAGAGTTTCTGTCAGAAAATTGTAGAACTCCTGACAGATGCAAATTTGGGCGTTATGTTGAGTCAGGAGCTTGAACAATTGTTCTGCGTACGAAGACTTTTTGGCTTGATAAATGTTTCCGAATATGGCAAATTTCATATGACAGGTTTGTTATTAGCTTTGCAAAGATGCTATTTTTTTATAATATTCCTCTATACTTATGACTATTATTTGTACTTTTGCCCGAAACTAGCGTTGGAATTATGACTAAATTAAGTGTAAACATAAACAAGGTGGCAACTCTGCGTAACGCGCGTGGGGGAAATGTGCCGGACGTCGTTAAGGTGGCGCTCGACTGCGAAAAATTTGGTGCAGACGGTATTACGGTTCATCCACGTCCAGACGAACGTCATATTCGTAAAAAAGATGTATATGATTTGCGGCCATTATTGCGTACGGAGTTTAATATAGAAGGATATCCTGCGCCGGAGTTCATAGATCTGGTGCTGAAAGTAAAACCCCATCAGGTGACATTGGTGCCGGATAGTCCTACTCAGTTGACTTCGAATGCAGGCTGGGATACCAAGACTAATTTTGCCTTCCTGAGTGAAGTACTTGAACGTTTCAATAAAGCCGGTATACGTACATCTATCTTTGTGTCCACAGATGTCGAAATGATAGAGTATGCTGCTAAAGCCGGTGCCGACAGAGTAGAATTGTATACTGAGCCTTATGCTTCGGGGTATGCCAAAAATAGAGAAGAAGCTGTAGCTCCTTTTGTAGAAGCTGGTAAGTTTGCTCGCAATTTAGGGCTTGGACTGAATGCTGGACATGATCTTAGTTTAGAGAATTTGAATTATTTTTATCAAAACATCCCTTGGTTGGACGAAGTTTCGATAGGACATGCATTGATTAGTGATGCATTGTACTTAGGTTTGCAACGTACCATTGAGGAATATAAAAAATGTCTTCGTTAATGAATGCAATGTTATTATTGGCCCAAGTGGCTCCGGCAATGGCTGACTCGATAGCGGGTGCCAATCCGGTTTTGACTCCGGTTGCAGGTCCGGAAGAGATGAGTTTATGGAGTATGGCTGTGAAAGGCGGCTGGATAATGGTGGTTTTGGGACTGCTTTCATTGCTGTGTTTCTATATATTGTTTGAACGAAATTATGTTATCCGTAAAGCAGGAAAAGAAGATCCTATGTTTATGGATAAAATTAAGGATTATATCTTGGCTGGGGAGATAAAGGCGGCATTGTCCTATTGTCGCAGTGTGAATACACCTTCAGCGCGTATGATTGAAAAAGGCATCAGCCGTTTAGGACGTCCTGTAAGTGATGTTCAGGCTGCTATTGAGAATGTAGGAAATATTGAAGTTGCCAAGTTGGAGAAAGGCTACTATAGCAGGTGGAGCTCCTATGATTGGATTCTTAGGAACAGTGACGGGTATGGTCCGCGCTTTCTTTGAGATGGCTAATGCAGGAAATAATATTGATATCACCCTATTGTCTGGTGGTATATATGAAGCTATGATTACCACAGTAGGAGGTCTGATTGTAGGTATTATTGCGATGTTTGCCTACAATTATTTAGTGACACTCGTTGATGGAGTGGTAAACAAGATGGAAGCCAAGACAATGGCCTTTATGGATTTATTGAATGAGCCATGCTAAAACGAAGAGCTAAAATATCGCCTAATTTCAGTATGGCGTCCATGACGGACGTGATATTTCTGCTGCTGATTTTCTTTATGATTACATCGACAGTGGTTTCGCCCAATGCAATAAAGGTTTTGTTGCCTCAAGGTAAGCAACAGACATCGGCAAAACCTTTGACTCGTGTGATTATCGATAAAGACTTGAATTTTTATGCAGCTTTTGGAAATGAAAAGGAACAGACTATAACATTGGAAGAACTGACTCCTTTTTTACAGCAATGTGCGGAAAGAGAGCCGGAAATGTATGTTGCCTTATATGCTGACGAAACAGTGCCCTATCGAGAGATTGTGAAGGTGCTGAATATTGCGAATGAGAATCACTTTAAGATGGTACTGGCTACACGGCCGCCTGATGGGAAGTGATAAAGAACAAACGGATTGGCTTTAACTGTCATATAATATAATCTGATTGTGACTCAAAAGGAGAAAGGTAAATATATAGGTTTAGGCGGGGCAATATTGGTGCATGTCGCTTTGATTGCTTTCTTGATATGGGCAGGCTTTATTGTGCCTGCGCCAGCCGAGGAAGGGGGAATGCCTGTGATGCTTGGGGAAGTGTCTGAGGCATGGGGGACTGCAGACCCTTCTTTAGTGGATGTAGACGTGATGCCAGAAGAAGCAGAACCATTACCCGAAGAAGCTGTTGAGCAGGAAATAATGACTCAGGAGTTGGAAGAAACTGTTGCGTTGAAGCCTGAAACTAAGTCTACAAAAAAGGACAAAGTGAAGAAACCTGAAAGGACTGAGGCTGAGAAGGCGGAAGAAGCACGACGGTTGGCTGAGGCTAAAGCTGAGCGTGAACGTAAGGAAGCTGAAGAAGCTGCCCGTCATAAGGTTGCAGGTGCTTTTGGAAAAGGGGCGCAAATGGGAAGTAAGGGTAATTCAGAAGGAACCGGCATTCAAGGAAGCCCTACAGGAAATGCTCCGGAAGGAGCTGCAAGTGGTGTGGGAGGATATGGCACATTTAGCTTGAACGGACGTTCTATCGGTGCTGGTGGGCTTCCCAAGCCTGTTTATAATGTGCAAGATGAAGGAAAGGTTGTAGTGAACATTACTGTAAATCCTGCCGGTCAAGTGATTGCTACTAGTATTAATCGGCAGACCAATACTGTCAATTCGTCTTTGCGCAAGGCGGCTGAAGACGCGGCGAAGAAGGCCCGTTTTAATGCCGTCAGCGGATTAAATAATCAATCGGGAACTATTACATATTATTTTAACTTGAAATAAAGGAGGACTTGACTATGGGAACTGTTTATGTCTTTTTTGCAGACGGTTTTGAAGAAATGGAAGCTTTTGCAGCTGTTGATGTATTAAAACGTGCAGGTGTAAATGTGGCAATGGTATCTGTTACGCCAGATGAAATCGTCAAAGGAGCACATGGCATTTCTGTATTATGCGATAAGAATATTGTGAATTGCGATTTTTATGATGCAGAGATGCTGGTGTTGCCAGGTGGCCTGCCTGGAGCAACGACACTGAATGAGTGTGAAGACTTACGGAAGGAATTATTGAAGCATGCTTCTGCAAATAAGGCTATTGCTGCTATTTGTGCGGCACCTATGGTATTAGGTAATCTTGGTTTATTAAAAGGTAAAAAGGCTACTTGCTATCCAGGCTTTGATAAATATTTGGAAGGAGCCGAATATACGGGTGCAATGGTTGAAAAAGATGGTAACTTTATCACCGGTAAAGGGCCTGGTGCCGCGATAGATTTTGCGTTAGCTTTAGTGGAACATCTTTGCGGCAGAGAAAAGGTGAAAGAGTTAAAGAATGCCATGTGTCTTACAAAATGAGACTCTTATGACGCAATATGTTCTGATTGTAGCTGGGGGTAAAGGGATACGCATGGGTGGGGATATCCCTAAACAGTTTTTACCCATTGGTGGAGTACCAGTCTTGATGCGTACCATGGATGCCTTTTATGCTTACAATCAGGATATACAAATAATTTTGGTGCTTCCTCATGATCAGCAGGCTTTTTGGCAGGATTTGTGTAGGAAGCATCATTTTGAACGTCCTTATCGGATTGCAGATGGTGGCGAAACTCGTTTTCATTCTGTTAAAAACGGTTTGGCGTTGGTAGAAACACCTGCTTTGGTTGGCGTGCATGATGGTGTACGGCCTTTTGTTTCTTCAGATGTGATTCGACGCTGTTATGCGGAAGCTTCACAAAAACATGCTGTAGTACCTTGTGTTAATGTTGTTGAGACGTTGAGGCATGTACAAGAAGAGGGAGGTGTCACCGTACCGCGTGATGAATATCGGTTAGTGCAGACTCCACAAGTTTTTGATGCGACTTTGTTGAAAAAGGCTTATGAGCAGCCTTATAGTCCACAATTTACAGATGATGCGTCTGTTGTCGAATCGATGGGGATGGTTGTCTCATTAATAGAAGGTAATCGAGAAAATATTAAAATTACGACCCCTTTTGATTTGAAAATAGCTTCGGCTTTATTGGAAGAATGTTCGATTTAACGACTCAAGACATAAAATATTTGCCTGGAGTGGGGCCGCAACGTGCAGTTACGTTGAACAAGGAATTGGGCATTTATACTTTACATGATCTTCTGTATTATTTCCCTTATAAATATGTGGATCGTAGTCGGATTTACTCTATTCGTGAGATTGACGGAACGATGCCTTATATTCAACTGAAAGGGGAAATACGCAGTTTTGAGTTGGCAGGTGAGGGACGACAGCGAAGATTGATTGCACATTTCACAGATGGTACAGGTTTTGTCGATTTAGTTTGGTTTCAAGGCATTAAATTTCTGACAGGGAAATATAAGGTGCATCAGGAATATATTGTTTTCGGGCGGCCAACCGTATTTAATGGACGTATCAACATTGCGCACCCTGATGTGGATTTGGTTACGGAGGTAAGAATGGATGCAATGGGATTGCGTCCTTATTACAATACTACAGAAAAGATGAAACGGTCTTTTCTGAATTCGAATGCGATTGAAAAGCTGATGGGGACGCTTGTCCAGCAACTTCACGAACCTTTACCTGAAACTCTTTCTTCCGAGATTCTGACAGAACATCATCTGATGCCTTTAACTGAAGCGCTTGTGAATATTCATTTTCCAGGTAATGCCGATTTATTGCGGAAGGCTCAGTATCGACTGAAGTTCGAAGAATTGTTCTATGTGCAACTTAATATATTGCGTTATGCCAGCGATCGCCTGCGGAAGTATAGAGGGTATATATTTCGTCGGATAGGGGATGTCTTTAATACTTTTTACACTCGTAATCTCCCTTTTGAATTGACTGGTGCCCAAAAACGAGTGTTAAAAGAGATACGACATGATTTAGGAAGTGGACGGCAGATGAACCGTTTGTTGCAGGGGGATGTTGGAAGTGGGAAAACATTGGTTGCCCTAATGAGTATGCTTATAGCTTTGGATAATGGTTATCAGGCGTGTATGATGGCACCGACGGAAATTTTAGCCAACCAACATTATGAAACAATCCGGGCATTGCTTTGTGGTATGGATGTGCAAGTAGAATTGTTGACTGGCTCAATTCGTGGAAAGCGAAGAGAAGCTATTCTGCAAGGTTTGGCTTCGGGTGAAGTGAAAATTCTGATAGGAACTCATGCGGTTATAGAAGATACGGTTGGTTTTGCTTCTTTAGGATTAGTGGTTATTGATGAGCAGCATCGTTTCGGTGTAGCCCAAAGGGCTCGTTTATGGACTAAAAATGAACAGCCACCCCATGTGTTGGTAATGACAGCGACTCCTATTCCTCGTACACTGGCTATGACTTTGTATGGCGATTTGGATGTATCTGTTATAGACGAATTGCCACCAGGGCGTAAGCCAATTGCAACGATTCATCAGTTTGACAATCGTCGGGAGAGTTTATATCGTTTTGTCCGAGCTCAAATTGCGGAAGGAAGACAAGTCTACATCGTTTATCCGTTGATTAAAGAGAGTGAAAAAATAGATCTGAAGAATCTTGAGGAGGGATATTTGCATGTATGTGAGGAGTTCCCGGATTGTAGGATATGTAAGGTGCATGGTAAAATGAAACCTGCGGAAAAAGATGAGCAAATGCAATTATTTGCTTCTGGGGAGGCTCAGATCATGGTTGCTACGACTGTAATTGAAGTAGGGGTAAATGTACCGAATGCTTCAGTCATGATTATTGAGAATGCAGAGCGTTTTGGATTATCTCAGCTACATCAATTACGTGGACGGGTTGGGCGTGGGGCTGATCAATCATATTGTATCTTAATGACCGGTTATAAGTTGGCTGATGATACGCGTAAAAGGCTGGAAATTATGGTACGTACGAATGATGGTTTTGAGATTGCAGAGGCTGATCTGAAGTTGCGTGGACCTGGTGATTTGGAAGGAACGCAGCAAAGTGGAGTTGCTTTTGATTTGAAGATTGCAGATTTGGCTCGTGATGGTCAGCTATTACAGTATGTACGTGAAGTGGCACAAAAAGTTGTGGATGAGGATCCGGAAAGAAAGTTGTCTAAAAACGAAATCTTATGGAGGCAATTGAAGGTTCTGCGCAAAAACAATGTCAATTGGGCTGCCATTAGTTGATGGGTGTTAATATTTGGCTGATTATGTTAGATGTGTTGTAAAACATAAAACAAGATAACTTGTTGTCGTTTAATTGTTTACTGCCGTGTTTGAAGCCTGCGTTGCTTGCCTGAAATGAAAAAATGCTTAATTCAGAGTGCGTCGTTTCGAAGATTAATGCTAACTTTGGAACAATTTTTGAAAGAGCAGGTATCCGCATGTGTTGGATGACATGAAAATAGTAATGTCGTTAGCGGATATGAAAAGACAAATTGACGAAGCGGAATGAATTATACAGGATTTAAATTGTTTCTTTGTGCAGTTGCGGCAATGGTGAGCTTGAACTCCTTTTCACAAGATCTCATAGCCCGTCAGGCACCTATCGATAGAAAGCTGAAGAGTGTGGATTCGTTGGTATTGCAAAAGCAAATTCGTGTAGAGCAATCCATGTATCCTGCCTTCGATATATACCCTTCTTGGAATACAACCTCTGTTCATGTTTATGGTGATGCCATTATACCTGATAAATATACGATTGATTTGACAGGTTTCTGTATGCCGACCGAACATACACGTATCAATGATATATTTGGATATAGACCTCGTCGTCGTAGAGCACATTATGGATTGGATATCAAGGTTTATATTGGTGATACTATTCGTGCTGCTTTTGATGGAAAGATACGTGTTGTTGCCAATCAAGGCAGACGAGGATATGGAAAATATGTTGTGATCCGTCATGACAATGGTTTGGAAACTATTTATGGACATCTTTCGAAACAATTGGTTGGTGTAGATCAGCTGGTGAAGGCTGGTGAACCGATAGGATTGGGTGGAAATACAGGACGTTCCACGGGTTCGCATTTGCATTTCGAAACCCGTTTCTTGGGAATTGCTATAGATCCAGCTTTGATGTTTGACTTTGAAAAACAGGATATTGTAGCTGATACTTATACTTTCGAGAAGAAGGTGAAGAATACGAACGGATCAGCATCGCGTAGTGACTTATTCTATAAGGTGAAACGAGGAGATACACTGTCGAAGATTGCGGCCCGTCAAGGAACGACAGTCAGCAAGCTTTGTCGATTGAACCGTATTACTACCAAAACGGTTTTGCGGCCGGGACAGGTATTGCGTTGCTCATGATAAACGTAAAACAATCTTGATATGAGAGGGTGCTTTAATATAATTTAGAGCACCCTCTTTTCTTTATTTCTTAATTATTCCTAACTTTGCAGCCTATTTATATGGAAATGAAAGATACCAAACAGCAATTTGAGCATGTTATTACCATTTGTCGTGATTTGTTTACCAAGAAACTTCATGACTATGGGGCGGCTTGGCGCATTTTGCGTCCGTCTTCGGTGACCGATCAGATTTTTATTAAGGCCAACCGTATTCGTAGTATTGAAATTAAAGGCGTCTCTTTGGTAGACGAAGGTATTCGCTCTGAGTTCATTGCAATTGTGAATTATGGTATCATCGGACTTATTCAGTTAGAAAAAGGCTATGCCGAATCGGCGGATATGACTAACGAAGAGGCGCTAGCCTTGTATGACAAGTATGCCAAAGCTTCGCTGGAACTGATGTTGGCAAAGAATCACGATTATGATGAGGCATGGCGCAGTATGCGCATAAGTTCGTATACAGACTTGATATTGATGAAGTTGTATCGCACAAAGCAAATAGAATCCCTCGCGGGGCAGACATTGGTGTCTGAAGGAGTGGATGCCAATTATATGGATATGATAAATTATTCAGTGTTCGGTTTGATTAAGATTGAATTTGGAGATTGATAAGAAACATATTATCAGGAAGGTGTGGGTGAACGCCTGTCGCTTTTTGTTGGGAGGGGTTTTTGTCTTTTCCGGCTTTGTCAAGGCTATCGACCCGTTTGGCACTTTTTATAAACTACAGGACTACCTGAGTGCTTTTGGCTTGAGTGGATGGTTTCCTCCTTCTTTAGTGTTTCTGGGAGCTATTTTGCTGGCTGCATTGGAGTTTTGCGTGGGTGTATATTTGTTTTTGGGCATCCGAAAGACATGGAGTGTTTGGATGGCCTTACTCCTGATGGCAGTAATGACTCCCTTGACATTGTATCTTGCCATTGCCGATCCTGTATCAGATTGCGGTTGCTTTGGTGACGCTTGGATTTTAACTAATTGGGAGACTTTTGGAAAGAATGTCGTTTTGTTGATCGCTTCTCTGTCTGTATTTTATTGGCGGAAAGATATCATCCGTTTTATTACTCGTAAGATAGAATGGGTCTTTTCGATGTATACCATTCTGTTTGTATTCGCTTTGTCTGTTTATTGCCAGCATAATCTTCCCATTATAGATTTTCGTCCTTATAAGGTTGGAGTTAATATAAAGCAGGCAATGGAAATACCTGAGGGGGCTAAACCTTCAGTTTATGATACGCGTTTCATTCTTGAAAAGGATGGGGTGAAAAAGGAGTTTTCTTTGGAAGATTATCCTGATAGCACCTGGACTTTTGTAGAAGCGCGTACAGTTTTGAAGGAAAAGGGATATGAGCCGCCTATACACGATTTCTCCATGTTAAGTGTGGAAACAGGGGAAGATATTACGGAAAAGGTGCTGACGGATGAAGGTTATACTTTCCTGTTGGTTGCACATCGGATTGAGCAGGCAGACGATAGTAATATTGATCTGATCAATGAAATTTATGATTATAGTGTTGAACATGGCTATGGTTTTTATGCCTTGACTTCGTCGACAGAGGAAGATATCTTGCAATGGAGAGATCGGACAGGAGCTGAATATCCTTTTTGTCAGACTGATGATATTGCGCTGAAGACTATGATCCGCTCTAATCCGGGTATGTTCCTTTTGAAGAATGGTACGATTCTTCACAAATGGAGCGATGGAAATTTGCCTGACGAGTATGCGTTATACGATTCCTTGGATAAAATACCTGTGGGGCAGGAAGAGTTTGTTAGCCTTTGGCATACGATGGGAAAAGTCTTACTTTGGTTCATCGTACCTCTATGCTTGGTGCTGGCTGTAGATATATTGGTCATCAAACGTCGTGAAAAGAGGATTGGCCATGTGAAAACCGATGGTGAACTTGTGGAAAGAAAAAAATAAAAACATTTATATTAACCCTTTAAAAATAAAGACAAAATGAGAAAGAACATTGTTGCAGGAAACTGGAAGATGAACAAAACCCTTCAGGAGGGTATTGCTCTTGCAAAAGAATTGAATGAAGTATTGGCTAATGAAAAGCCTAATTGTGATGTAATCATCTGTACACCGTTTATTCATTTGGCTTCTGTTACTCCGTTGGTAGATCCCGCTAAGATCGGTGTAGGTGCAGAAAACTGCGCTGACAAGGAGTCTGGTGCTTATACAGGTGAAGTTTCAGCAGCTATGGTAGCTTCTACGGGTGCCAAGTATGTTATTTTAGGCCACTCAGAGCGTCGTGCTTACTATCATGAGACTGTAGAAATTCTGGAAGAGAAAGTGAAGCTGGCTTTGGCTAATGGTCTGACACCTATCTTCTGTATTGGTGAAGTTCTGGAAGAGCGTGAGGCTAACAAGCAGAACGAAGTTGTTGCTGCTCAGCTGGCTTCTGTATTCTCTCTGTCTGCAGAAGATTTCTCTAAGATTATTCTGGCTTATGAGCCGGTTTGGGCTATTGGTACAGGCAAGACTGCTACTCCTGAGCAGGCACAGGAAATCCATGCATTTATCCGTCAGACGGTAGCTGAAAAGTATGGTAAGGAAGTTGCTGATAACTGCTCTATCCTTTATGGCGGTAGCTGCAAGCCTTCAAACGCTAAGGAACTGTTCGCTAATCCTGACGTAGATGGCGGTCTGATTGGTGGTGCTGCTTTGAAGGTTGCTGACTTCAAGGGCATTATCGATGCTTTCAACTAATTGAAAGATATATTGATTAAGAAAATGCTGCGCTGAGAAGCGCCATGCTTCGAGCGCAGCATTCTTTTTTTATTCTATTACATCTAAACAACAGATACCGAGTAACATGAAACGTTTGTTTTTAACCCTTGCATGCCTTTCAGCCTTCTTGTTTGCGACGGCACAAGAGAATATTATAGAGAGTTTGGAGCAGAAAGTTCCAGGTCAGGGAAAGGTTACTGTTCATCAGGATGCGCGCATTGAAGCGCTGATCGGTAAAGCTCGACCAGCTTCTGTCGTTGAAGGACAACAGGTCCTTAAGGCGGCTGGATATCGCGTCCAGGTATATGCTGGAAGCAATACCCGTCAGGCTAAGAACGAAGCACATGCGGTGGCGGCGTCTGTCAAAGAACTCTTTCCCGATTTGCTGGTCTATACTTTTTTTACTCCTCCCCGTTGGCTGTGTCGAGTAGGAGACTATCGGAGCATTGAGGAAGCTGATGCCATGATGAGGCGTTTGCGTAGCTCAGGTCAGTTTAAAGAAGTTTCTATAGTCAGAGACCAGATAAATATTCCTCTATAACAGAACGGATACATCCGTTTGATAATCTATAATTAAAAGAAATCATGCTGGAAAAAGAAATCATCACTTCCCCTGCGTTGGACGAACTGAAAGAACATTATGCACGTATCTTGACCCTGTTGGGTGAAGACGTGGAGCGCGAAGGCTTGCTTAAGACTCCTGAGCGTGTGGCAAAAGCTATGCTGACTTTGACCAAAGGATATACGATGGATCCTCATGAAGTGCTTCGTTCGGCTAAGTTCAAGGAAGAATATAGTCAGATGGTGATTGTGAAGGACATCGATTTCTTCTCATTGTGCGAACATCACATGCTGCCCTTCTATGGGAAAGCTCATGTGGCTTATATCCCCAATGGTTATATTACAGGTTTGAGTAAGATTGCCTGCGTGGTCGACATATTCTCCCACCGTCTGCAAGTGCAGGAGCGTATGACTCTTCAGATTAAAGAGTGCATTCAGGAAACGCTCAATCCGTTGGGCGTTATGGTGGTGGTGGAAGCCAAACACATGTGTATGCAGATGCGTGGCGTGGAGAAACAAAATGCCATTACCACGACTTCGGATTTTACAGGTGCTTTTAATCAAGCCAAGACTCGCGAAGAATTCATGAATCTGATCAAACATCATTCTACGGCTTTGTAAAAAGCGTAGCTTTGTTATTCGTTTTTGCCAAGTGGCACTTGGCGTTGCTAAAGTCCCTCATTAGGAGCGTAATGTTCATCTTTACGATGCTAATGAGGGACTTTATTTTTTCCCCTTTCAAATGTCGGAATCGTAATGACTGTTTCCATCTTATAGATTATTGTTCGATAATAAATCTCTTTCGTCGTTGGAGAATAAAACTATGTTTTACTGATGGCAAAACTATGTTTTAGCGTCGATAAAGCATCGTTTTATAGTTTGGGCGTGTATGTTTGTTTGAGGATGGTTGAGTGAGGGATTGGGGACGGCTGATGATGGAGCTTTGCTTTTCGTTTGTAGATTTTGATAATTTTTGCAGTTACAAGGAGTTTTTATGCTGGTTTTGTGGCTTGTAACTCAGAAAAAAGACGTAATTTTGTCGCCCGATAATTATCAACTGAATACGACGTATGGAACTGGATTTACTAACCGCCATCTCTCCGATTGACGGTCGCTATAGGGGCAAGACAGATGCCTTGGCCGCCTATTTCTCTGAATTTGCACTTATTAAGTATAGAGTGCGGGTCGAGATTGAGTATTTTATCGCTTTGTGTGAATTGCCTTTGCCTCAGTTGGCTGGGGTAGACAAGGGCGTGTTTGAAACTCTGAGAAATATTTATCGTAAATTCTCGGAAGCCGATGCCCAACGCATTAAGGAAATTGAAAGCGTGACCAATCACGACGTGAAAGCCGTGGAATATTTCTTGAAAGAACAGTTTGACAAGCTGGGTGGTATGGACGATTATAAGGAGTTTATCCACTTCGGACTGACTTCGCAGGATATCAACAATACCTCTGTACCCCTTTCCGTAAAAGAAGCGCTGGAGCAGGTATATTATCCTCAGATTGAGGAACTGATCGCTCAGCTTCGCACGTATGCCGAAGAATGGGCCAATATTCCGATGCTGGCCAAAACGCATGGACAGCCTGCTTCGCCGACACGTTTGGGTAAGGAAATCCGTGTGTTTGTTTACCGTTTGGAGCGTCAGCTGGCTACACTGAAGGCTTGTCCGTTGACTGCTAAGTTTGGTGGCGCTACGGGCAATTACAATGCTCATCACGTGGCTTATCCTGCGTATGACTGGAAGGCTTTCGGCAACAGATTTGTCGCTGAAAAGCTGGGACTGGAGCGTGAGGAATACACCACTCAGATTTCCAACTACGACAATCTGTCTGCCATCTTCGATGCCATGAAGCGCGTCAATACGATTATGATAGACATGAACCGCGATTTCTGGCAATACATTTCGATGGAGTATTTCAAACAGAAAATCAAGGCGGGTGAAGTTGGCTCTAGTGCGATGCCCCACAAGGTGAACCCTATCGATTTCGAAAATGCGGAGGGTAATCTGGGAGTGGCAAACGCCATACTGGAACATTTGGCTGTGAAGTTGCCAGTATCGCGTCTGCAGCGTGACTTGACCGATTCGACCGTGTTGCGGAATGTGGGTGTTCCTTTGGCTCATACGTTGATTGCCTTCCATAGTACAATCAAGGGCTTGAATAAATTGTTACTGAACGAACCGGCTATATATCGCGATCTCGATCAGATGTGGAATCGAAGATGTGATACGGATATCCTGCGCAGAATCCTCCAATTGCTTCCAAAAGGATTCCCGCAGCATCTGATCCGCACTCACGAAAGCCATACCATCCAGCTCTGCCTTATGTTTTTGGGCAAACGCCTGTATATCCTCCACGGCATGTCGGGTCGTCCGGATATACTGTACGCCAAAACCGGTCGCCCCGAATCGGGCCGGATCATCAATGTAGCGCTGCTCCGTATAGGACTGTCCCTGAATCTGTACTTCGAATGTCATCTCCTCCGATATCGGAAG
>OIEN01000853.1_pt1 | contig 15938 bp, 16 predicted proteins | sample 1581741 | NCBI WGS metagenome assembly OIEN01 (sample SAMN01760944, study PRJEB22395) | human gut metagenome | reverse complement strand
CTTCTGCGCGGGTGGAGGCGGCGCCGTCGGCGGGTTTCGTGTGGCGCTTTCCACTACGGGAGCGTAAGCGACCAGTTACACAGATACTGCTAAATAAGTCCAAAAATGCAACTTAAAAAGTTACGCAAAACTTGGTTTGGGGATTGCCCTCTTCGCACTCTTTCTTGCGGAGAGGGCATGGTAAAGCGCCCGTAAGGGCGAGCATTTGAGTGCATGAACATAGGTCATGCAAATGCTAGACATTGGTTATAATATATCTTTTTATAGGATATTTTATAATAGGGATTAAGTCGTTAAGTCGCGAACTTTGTTAACTCTTCTAACCCTTGGTTCAAACGCGGAGGCAACTACAACAATGGGGATAATGCGGGCGTGTTCAACTTCAACAACAACACGGGTGAAGGCAACACCAACAACGGGTTTCGTGTGGCGCTTTCCACTACAATAAGTAGAATATAAGATGACAAGATTAGTTTTATATAGGCTAATATTTATAGAGAATGAAATATGGTTATATAATTAATTATATAGAATAAAACTAATTTATATTCTCTTTCAGTTACATAGTGTTTAAGGATACTATGCAGTAAAGTTTATCGTAGAGATTTAATTCCTTTTTACTTAATGTAAGTAAATAAATACATCGTCAGGACAACTCCTGTGAGTAGCAAAATGGTGAAAATTGGGAGATTGTTATTTATTATAGCAGTACAATTTTTCTTTGTACTGCTTTTATGTTTTTAGAAGGTGATATTATGAATAAGTAATTTTAATAATGGGTGTTTTTGGTTAATAAGATAAGGAAGGATAAGTTGTAGTGAGTAGGTTATATAATAAGTATATAGAATTAAAAAAAGAGGATAGTAATAAGTATTATTTGTTTAGAAGTGGGAATTTTTATATTTTTTTAAGTGATGATGCTAAAAGGATAAGTGATATTACGATGCTTAAGTGTAGTAATTTTGCTAAGGATGTAATAAAGTGTGGTTTTCCTTGTAATAGTTTAGATAAGTATTTGAATTTATTTAAGAATTTAAATATTGATGTTTTTGTTATAGAAAGTGATATAGATAATAAAGAGATTATTATAAATAAAATTAAGAATGTTGATATAGATAATACTTCTCCTATAAAAGCATTAAATATTTTAAGTGAATTAAAGGAGTTAGTATGAAGAGTTGTGAGGATTTAATAATATATAAGGAATATATGATTTTATTACAATATACAGAGCATATTGTAATAAAATATCCTAAGATAGAAAGAAATGTAATGGTAGAGGATATTAGGAAAAGAACATATGAAGGAATATCTTATATAATATATGCTAGTAATGAATTAGATAAAAATAAAAGAATTAAGATACTTAGTAGGTTAGATAGTAATTTAAAGATACTTAAGGTATTAGTTAGAATATCTTTTAAGAAGAAATATATTAGTGGTAAAAATTATTATGCTTGGAGTAAGAAGATAACTGATATAGGAATGCTTACTGGTGGTTGGATAAGAGCATGTGTAAGACAATAAATAGTTGCTTTTTGGATAAGTTAACTTTTCTTAATATGATTGATGCATTTAAAAGAAGTAGTAAGTGTAAAGGTAATAGATATGATGTATTAAAGTTTAATATGGATTTAGAGAGTAATATATGTAATATTATGGAGGAGTTAAGGAGTAATAAATATAAATTGGGAAAATATCGTAGTTTTAAGATATATGAACCTAAAGAGAGATTAATCATGGCTTTACCTTTTAAGGATAGGGTAGTACAGCAATGGTATGTTTATGAATTTATTATACCTTTTATAGTACCTAGATTTATTAATGATAGTTATGCATGTATTAAGGAAAAGGGTACTCATAGAGCAATGTATAAAGTAGAAGATTATTATAATTATATGAAGAGGATGTATGGAGATTTTTATATATTAAAGTGTGATATTAGGAAGTTTTTCTATAATATAGATAAAAATATTTTATATAAGATTATAAGTAGGTATTTTAATGATAAGATGTTACTTAATTTAACTAAGATATTTATTTTTGATGGAAGTAGTGATATAGGAATACCTGTTGGTAATTATACAAGTCAATATTTTGCTAATATATATTTAAATGAATTAGATTATTATATAAAGGATAAGTTACATATAAAATGTTATGTGAGATATTGTGATGATTTTGTTATAATGGTTAGGAATAAGAAGGAAGCTAAAGAGGTATTAGAAAAGATAAGAATATTTTTAAAAAAAGAATTACATTTAGAATTAAATAATAATACTAGGTATTATCCTAATAAAATGGGAATTAATTTTTGTGGTTATCGAGTATTTGGAGAATATCGATTGCTTAGAAAAAGAAGTATAAAAAAGATTAGGTGTAATGTTAGAAAGTGGGAATGTGATTATAGAAATGGGAATTTAAATAAGAAAAAGATGCAACTTAGTTGGTATTCATTTTTAGGACATGCTAAACATGCAAATAGTTATAAGTTAGTAAGGGAATGTTATCTTAGGATAAAGGATATTAATGAGTTAATATGTAGATAAAAAAATAAATGAGAGAATAAATATTATGAACTATTTGTTAAAAATAGTTTATTTTTTTCTATATTTTTGGTAAAATAAAATTAGAAAATAGGTGATTGAGTGATAACTAAAGTTCTTTTGTTGTTATTAGGATTTGTTTTATTAATTAAGGGAGCCAATTATTTTGTTTTAGGTTCTTCTTCTTTAGCTACGAATTATAAAGTACCGAAGAAGTTAATTGGGTTAACTATTATTGCTTTTGGGACATCAGCTCCAGAATTGGCAATATCATTTAATGCTATGATGTCTTCTAATAGTGATATTATTTTAGGCAATGTAATAGGTAGTAATATAGTTAATGTTTTATTGATACTAGGAATAGGCGGGTTAATATGTCCTATTCGTATAACAAGTGCTACAATAAAAAAGGAAATGCCTTTGTTACTATTAATATCTGTTATGTTGGTAACTTTGTTTTTAGATACGAGTTTTAATGGAGGAGTTGCAAATGAAATAACTAGGAGTGATGGTATTATTTTACTTTTCTTCTTTTTAATATTTATATATTATTTAATATCAATTATGCGAAATAGAGAAGATAAAGATGAAGAGACCACTAAATATGGAAAATTAAAGAGTGTTATTGTTTTATCTTTAGGGCTTGCAGGTGTAATTATAGGAAGTGATTTAGTTGTTGATAGTGCTAAATATATAGCAACTTCGATAGGCATAAGTGATCGAGTTATTGCTTTAACAATTATTGCTTTAGGGACATCTTTACCTGAATTAGTTACGACAATAGTGTCAGCAGTAAAGAAGGAACAGGATATTTTGGTAGGTAATATAATAGGTACAAATATTTTTAATATATGTGTTGTACTAGGTTTACCTGTTGCTATATTTGGTGGTATTACTCCAACATTTTCATTTTTAGATATTGCTATGTTACTTCTATCTTCAATTATTTTATTTATTTTTTCTTTAAATGATTATAAAATTACTAAATTAGAGAGTGTTATTATGGTAATGATATGTATTTTTTATTATATTTGCATATTTTTATAGAAAAAAAGTGAAAAATATTATATAATGGTATAAAAGTAGGTGTCTTATGAAAAAAGTGTACACAAGTATTAATCTTGGTAGTGATACCATCAAGTTTGTTGTAGGGGAACTATATAATAATAAGATTAATCTTCTAAGTAGTTATGAGATAACTTCTAAAGGAATTAGAAAAGGTTTAATAGTAGATGCTAACTTAGTAATTAATTCAATAAAAGATGGTATCAAGGAAATAAATAAAAATTTAGGTATTGAGATAAAAAAAGTTATTGTTAATGTTCCTTCTTATAATGCTAAGTTTTTGTATGTAACTTCTAGTATTACTAATGAAAATGAAGATAAGATAATAACTTCTAAAATGGTTGCGAATTTGATAAAAAAATCAGTATATAGTAAACTTGCTAATGATTATGAATTGTTAACGGTAATTCCTTTGGATTTTGTAATTGATGGAAATAAAGGAAACAACAAAGCAGTAGGTATTAAAGGAACTGAGATTGAATTTAAAGGAATAATGATATCTACACCTAAGAAAAATATTTATTCTGTTATAAGTTGTATAGAGGGTGCTTCTTTAGAAGTTGCGGATATTACATTTGATGGAATTGGAGATTATTTTGAGGTAAGAAATGCTAATTTGGATAAAAAAGTAGGTGCTATTATTAACTTAGGACATGATACTACAACGGTATCTATTATCAATAAGGGTAAGTTTATGAATACAGAGATTATCCAAATAGGTGGAAGAAGTATTGATAAAGATTTAGCTTGTGTATTTGGTATTAGTATCTTTGATGCTAGAACAATAAAAGAGAAGTTTGCTGTGGCACATAAGAGATATGCTCAGATTGGGGAAACGTATGAGGTAAAAAATAATCTAGGGGAAATGATTAAATTAAATCAATATGAAGTGTCTCAAGTAACTATGGAGCGTTTAATAGAACTATTAAATTTAGCGAAAAAACAAATACTTCTCTTGACAAAACAAAATATTAACTATATAGTTTTTACAGGAGGACTTACAGAAATTAAAAATTTTCGTAATTTATGCTATGAAATTTTTGGAAAAGATGTTATAATATATTCAATGAATACCTTAGGAATTCGTGATAATAAGTATACTACGTCCTTAGGTATGATAAAATATTTTATTGATAAAATGGAAGTAAGAGGAAAAGAGATATCTTTAATAAGTGAAGAAGATGAGGTTTCTTTGATTACTCCAAAGAATAATCACAGGAAAATAGAAGGTAAAATTATTACTAATTTATTTACAAAATTTTTAAGTAATAATAAGGAGGAAAAAAATGACTAATATGTTAGGATTAGAAATGGATCAATTGGCAAAAATTAAAGTTATTGGTGTTGGTGGAGGAGGCTGTAATGCTGTTAATAGAATGATTGAATCGGGACTTAAAGGCGTTGATTTTATTGTTGCTAATACAGACTTACAAGTATTAAATAATTCTTTGGCTCCGTTGAAGTTACAATTAGGGGTAGAACTCACTGATGGACTTGGAGCAGGTGCTAATCCTGAAATAGGAAGAGAAGCCGCGTTAGAAAATAAAAAAGAAATAGAAGATGCCTTAGAAGGGGCTGATATGGTCTTTGTTACATGTGGTATGGGAGGTGGCACTGGTACAGGGGCTGCTCCAGTAATAGCAGAAATCAGCCAAGATCTTGGAGCTTTAACAGTAGGTATTGTTACAAAACCATTTAGTTTTGAAGGTAAAAAAAGGATGGAACAAGCAGTTGCTGGATTAGATGAGTTAAAGCAACATGTAGATACTTTAATAGTAATTCCAAATGATAGATTAAGAGAAATAATTGATAAATCAACTCCAATGTTAGATGCATTTAGGGAAGTAGATAATGTGTTACATCGTGGTGTTCAATCTATATCTGATTTAATCGCCGTGGCAGGATTAGTAAACCTAGACTTTGCAGATGTTAAGGCAGTTATGAAAGATAGAGGAAATGCTTTAATAGGAATTGGTGTTGGAGCGGGAGAAAACAGAGCTGTTGAAGCCGCAAAACAAGCTGTATCTTCACCACTTCTTGAAACATCTATCAGTGGTGCAACCGATGCGATTATTAATGTAACGGGAGGTTCTAGTTTAACATTATTTGAGGTAGAAGAAGCAGCTGAGGTTATTAGAAGTGCTGCAAATACAGATATTAATACAATATTTGGAGCAGTTATCAATGAAAATTTAAGTGATGAAGTAATAGTTACAGTAATTGCAACTGGATTTGAGAAACCAAGCGAACCATTATATCATAGTTTTAATTCAACTAAGAGAGAAGAAATAGAAAAAGAAAGTACTAAGGAAGAAGATATTGATAGTGAATTTGATATCCCACCATTTTTAAGAAATAGGCAAGATTTTTAAACTGATTATATATCAGTTTTTTTTAGGTAATGTTTGCACATTTATCGTGCATTTTTGTATATAAGAAGAGTTAGAAATAATTTTTAATAATAGATATTGTTTGTAAATTTGACAAAATAAGATTTTTTTAGTATAATCTTATTTACTTCAGGTGCTTTATGAGCTTTAAAAAAACTATTATTGGAATTGACAAAATAAGACAAATATCATAAAATATTATTATAGAGGTGAAGTAAAATGTATCAAGGTAGAATTGAATTAAGTGCTAATGATATATTAGAAAAAGAATTTAAGATAGATCCATCTGGTTATCGCATGAAGGAAGTAGATCAATTTTTAGATACAGTTATTAAAGATTATAACGAATTTTATACAATTATTAAAACTATTGAAAAAGAGAGAAAACAGTTACTTGAAGAAAATAGTGAGTTAAGACAGGAACTTAGAAACTTAAAAAGTGGAATTGCCGCGGCACGTGGTAATGATAAAGAACTTACTAATATAGACTTACTTAGAAGAATTTCACAACTAGAAAAAATTGTTCTTGGAAAAAATAATGAATAAATAATTAATCTGGGTAAACGCTGCAAAATTATTTTGTAGAGGAAAGTCCACGCTCGCACTACCTGAGATGGTAGTAGTGTTTGTGCTTAGGGAAAAAATAACCTAAGGTAGATTTATCTAACGGCAGTTTTATTTTCTAAAAGGTAACTCATGAAAATAAAACTCTAAGGTGCCACAGAAACGAGTTTATTTGGAAACAAGTAAAATGAAACGAGGTAAACCCCACAAGCGAGAAATCCAAATTTTGGTAGGAGAATTACTACTGAGGAATAAAACTTAAGTAGTGAATGTGAAAGCATAGATAAATGTTTACCGCCTAGTAATAGGTACAGAACGTGGCTTATAAGATTATTATTATAAAGGAAGGAAAATATGAAAGAAATAGGTTTAAGTTTAAAAGCCAAAAGAGAAGAAAATGGAGTTACGGTTGAAGAGGCAGCAGAGGATTTAAAACTAAGACCAAGTCAAATAAGAAGTATTGAAGAGGGGAAAATAGAAGATTTTAAGGATGTTTTTTATTTAAAATATTTTATTCGTGATTATGCTAAATATTTAGGTTTAGATGGTAGTAAACTAGTAGATCAATTTAATGAATTTTTATTTGATTATACATCTAAGATACCTCTTAGTGTTATTGAGCAAGCAAAAAAGGAAAAAGAGAATGAAAAAAGAGAAATAGTATCACCATATACATATCAACGTAGGGAAAAAATTAAAATACCTAGTTATGTTTGGTATATATTAATTGCTACCTTAGTTATTGTTGTTGGTTATGTTATAATTAGTCATTTACAAAATGATGACTTTAAAAGTGATGAAATAACATATGTTGAAAGGGGATAAATTATGAATTTAGCAAATAAGTTAACGATGTCTAGAATTGCTCTATCTTTGGTTATTATTGTTTTGTTACTTTTTCCATTTGAGCAGATAGGTTTTAATTTTCCTAGTTTAGTATTAGATGGAAGAATTATGATGGATACTAAGTATTTAATTGCTGGTGTCATATTTATAATAGCATCACTTACTGATTATTTTGATGGTATTGTAGCTAGAAAATATAATATGATTACTGATTTTGGTAAAACAATAGATGCTATAAGTGATAAGATATTAACTAATTCATTAATTATTATTCTTGCTTGTCAAGGAATGGTTAGTCCTGTAATCGCAGTAGTTATTGTAATTAGAGATATTGTAGTTGATTCACTTAAAATGATTATGGGTACTAAAAAGGGTGCTGTTGGTGCGATAATTGTAGCAAAATGGAAAACGGCAACACTTATGATAGGATTAACTTTGACATTATTTTATGATTTGCCATTTTCTTTATTGGGAGTAATTGTTAGTGATTATATTTTAATAGTCGCAGCAGTGTTATCAATAATATCAGGGGTAGAATATTATAAAATGGCATCAAGTTGTTTTGAAACTAAATAGAAGGAGGAAATTATGAACGGGGTAATGGTAGATGGTCTTGCTTTAGGTATAGAGATTAAGAAAAATGATTATGATTATACCTGTGGTTTAGCAAAAATAGGCCGTATTAATAATGATAGATTTATTAATATAGATAATAATGAAATGTATAATATATATAAGAAGAGTAAAACTAATGAAGATAGTACTATTTTAGTTATAGAACCTAATATAAAGAATTTTTTAAATGTTTATATGGGTGTTAATGAAGAAGTATTATCACCTACTTGGATTAAGCATCTTTTAAAAGAAGTATATCCTAGTATTAGTTTTTATCCACCTAAGAAGGTATTAATTAAGAATATGAAGTAACTTTTATATAAGTTATTTTTTTGTTTACTAATACAGTTTTATTGTTTGAGAATAATATAAATACTAAAAACTTACAAATTACCGAACGAAAAACTTACAAATTACCGAATAAAAAACTTACAAATTACCGAAAAGATATTGTAATATTATTAAAATTATGATAAAATTATTGCAAGGAGGTATTTATGAATAAATATCAAAATAGAATAGTTGATAGTGTTCTTTTGAAAAAACTTAAAAGTAAGGGTGCTGTTTTGATTCAGGGACCTAAATGGTGCGGTAAAACAACAACGGCGGAACAAGTATCTAAAAGCATTTTATATATGGCTGATCCTAGCGAGAAGGAACAAAATCTTACTTTGGTGGATATTAATCCAAGTATATTGTTAAAGGGTGATGTTCCACGATTAATTGATGAGTGGCAAATTGCTCCAAAAATGTGGGATGCGATTAGGTTTGAAGTAGATAAACGTAGTTGTGAAGGACAATTTATTTTGACTGGGTCTTCTGTTCCGGTGGACAATAAAAAAATAGAACATACAGGAACAGGAAGGTTTGCTTTTTTATTAATGCGTCCTATGTCATTATATGAGTCAGGTGAATCAACTGGAGAAGTGAGTTTGAAAGATTTATTTGATGGAAAAGAAAATATATGTGGGATAAATAAATTAACATTTGAAGATATAGCATATTTATGTTGTCGTGGGGGATTTCCTAGAAGTATTTTTATGGATAAAGATATTGCATTAGAACAGGCATTTGATTATTATGATGCCATTGTAAATACAGATATTTCAAAAGTAGATGGTGTAAATAGGAATCCTGAACGAGTAAAGAATTTAATGCGTAGTTATGCTAGAAATATTGGTAGTCAGGCTTCAATTGAGACTATTAAAAATGATATGATTAACAATGATTCATTTTCTTTAGATAATGATACAGTATTTTCATATATAAGTGCTTTAAAAAAAATATTCGTGGTTGAAGAATCTTTAGCATGGAATCCTAATTTAAGAAGTAAAACGGCAGTTAGAACTACTGATACTAGGTACTATATTGATCCATCTATTGTTACGGCATGTCTTGGAATTGGTCCTAATGATTTAATTAATGATGCTAATACATTTGGTTTAGTATTTGAAAATCTTTGTATTAGAGATTTAAGAGTCTATGCTGAAAGTATTGATGGTAAAGTATATCATTATAGAGATTCACTTGATTTAGAATGTGATGCAGTTATACATTTGAGAAATGGTTCTTATGGTCTTATTGAGATAAAATTAGGTGGAGATAGATTGATTTTAGAAGGAGTAAATAACTTAATAAAAATGAAAAATAAAATAGATACAGATAAAATGAAAAATCCATCATTTTTAATGGTTTTAACCGCGACAGGTGGATATGCTTATCAAAGAGAAGATGGCGTATATGTTGTACCCATTGGTTGCTTAAAAAATTAGTAAAAGATATTGACAATATATAATAAAAGCAGTAAAATTAATACATAAGAATAGCAAAAGGAAGTAGGTGTTTGAAATGAATAGAATATATTCAATTGACTATAATATTCAACCTTTTATATGGGTGGGGCAGTTTAAATATTCTATTATTTTGAATACTAAAGAGATAAATGAATTAGATAAACTAACTAATATTAGTACTTTTTAGGTGCTGTTTTTAGTTAGTTTTTTGCTATTAAAATAGGAAAGAGGAGTTATAAGTGAAAGAAAAAAGACCATTAAAATATTTATATATAATAAGTGCCTGTATGGTAATAGTTTTATGTGGATGGCTTTGTTATAAATATATAAAAGTAAATCAATCTTTAAAAGAAAGTGATAATGATAAATCAAATATTAGTTTAGTAGAAGATAAAAGTGGGGCAAATAGACCAGTTCTAGCAGAAGGTATGATACCCGTTATTTATAATGAAAAAAAATGTGGGGATTTAGATGATCCTACTGAAGAAAAATACCCAGGTTGTTATGAATATACTATTGATAATATTACTGAAACTGATTGGGAAGGTATGTTAAATGATATGTGTGTTGGTAAGTGGAAATACGCTTTAAAAAGTTGCACTAACTTTATTAATAACATAAAGGAGGAGGCAAATGGTAATTCTAATGTAAATAATTTAGATTATTGGACAAGAAGTTATATTTCATATGGTTTTACAATGACAAGTAAAAAGACATTTTTAAAAGATAATGTTATTAATTCGACTTTAATCAAAGCTGATAATACGAATAATAATTGGTACGATTATGAAAATAAGATGTGGGCAAATGCAGTGATGGTTAAAACAGAAAAAAGAGATAAATATATGAATGCAAAAGTTGGAACAGAAATAAAGGAAGATGATGTTTTAGCATATTATGTATGGATACCAAGATATAAATATCAATTATTTAATGCAGAATATAAGAAACCAATAATGTCTGATGATTTCATAACTTGTGTTGATAATTGTCTTGAAGAACAATTAATAGAAGTAATTTTTGAAAGTGGGACAAATACTACAGGAGAAACTAGATGTCAAGTAAGTGAAATAGGAGTAGAAACATGTACTAATAAAGAAAATGGTAAATGGTATACCCATCCAGCTTTTACATTTGGTGATACTGAATTAGAAGGAATATGGGTGGGAAAATTTGAAACTTCTGGGAATGCCACAACTCCTACAATAAAGCCAAATATGACATCATTAACTAATCAAAATGTGTCAACACAATTTATAACATCACAAAAATTTAATTCAACAAATTATTTAACTAAAAATGGAACGAAACAAACTGATGCTCATATGATGAAAAATATTGAATGGGGAGCAGTAGCATATTTAAAACAAAGTAAATATGGATTAGGTAATATAGATATGGGTATGAATAATTATTATTATTGTGATAAATATGGCGATGCTTATGTTTCTTATGATAAGGCTTCTGTGTATTGTGAAAGTCCAGTTTATCATAAAACAGGCTGTGGTGATAAGGCTAATAGAGAAGAAACTTCTTTTTGTAATGCTTATTATACTGTAAGAGGAAGAATGGCATCTACTACAGGAAATATTACAGGAGTATATGATATGTCAGGTGGGACGGATGAATATGTAATGGGAGTAATACAAGATAATGATACTACTAAAAGAAGTCCAATGTCAGGATATAGTACAATTGATAATTCAGGATATATAGGAAAAGCAGGAGAGAGTTATATTGATTCAGGAAACACATTAGCATTTCCAAATTTAAAATATTATGACTTATATGTAAATGGAAGTCATTTAGGAGATGCAACTGGTGAAACTGCAGGATGGTATAAAGATTACGTGTACTTTGTTTCGTCCGACCGCCCTTGGTTTTATCGTGGACTAAATACATTTAATTATCGACAAAGTACAGGTATATTTGCTTTTGGTGCTTATTATGGAGGAGCTAGTGATTATTCTACTTTCCGCTCAGTATTATCTATCACAAAATAAATCTATAGAATTAAAACTGCAATAGCAAATAACAAAAAATAAACTATTACTTTTTGGAGTAATAGTTTTTAAATGCAATGTATAATTTAAATAAATTATATACAAATATTTAAAAGAAAATAAATTTATTATATAATAATTATGAGGTAGATATGAAGAAGTTTGTTTTATTTATAATGTTATTTATGTTTTCATGTAATGTTTATGCAAAGGAAGAAGTTAAATTTTCTAAATGTGTTGATGGAGATACAATTAAGGTTTTAATTAAGAATAAAGAGTATACTGTAAGGATGTTAGCAATTGATACTCCAGAATCAGTTCATCCTAAGAAAAGGGAAGAATATTATGGAAAGGAATCTAGTGATTATACTTGTGATAAGGTTAAAAATGCTAATAAGTTAGAACTTGAATATGACGATAAGAGTGATAAAAAGGATAAATATAATAGAATACTTGCATATGTTTTTGTAGATGGTTATTTACTTGAAGATTTGCTTGTAACAAATGGTTATGCCGAGGTAGCTTATTTATATGATGATTATAAATATGCGGATTTACTTAAAGATAAAGAGAGTGTTGCTAAGGTTAAGGGAATTGGTATTTGGAATGAGGAAGAAAGAAATAAATTTAACAATAATGATGTTTCTTTATCTATAAAGGAGATAATTTTATTAATTGGTTTAAGTGTTGCTCTTTATTTTTATAAGAAAATAGATAAAAAGGTTAGAAAGAGAGCTAAAAGATATAAAAAAGTAATAAATATTTAAATTATGTGGAATTATGTAAAATAATAAAAAACTATTTAAAAAAATATAAAAATAGTTTATAATGATAATGAAAGGAATGGTTGATATGAAATATAATATTCGTGGTGATAAGATTGTAGCTACTAAAGCTATAAAAGATTATGTACAAAATAAGTTGAGTAGACTTGATAAGTATTTTAAAGAAAGTGATGAGTATACCGCTAATGTACTTATTAGGGTTAAAGGTCATAAGCAAACTATAGAGGTTACTATTCCAACAACAAAGTTTATTTTAAGAAGTGAAGTAACTGATGAGGATTTATATGCTGCGATAGATATTGTTTGTGATAAATTGGAAAGACAAATTAGAAAAAATAAAACTAGATTAAAAAAGAAAAGTGTTTTAGATAATTATAAGGAATTAAATTTAAATTTTGATATTGAAGATAGTGAATTAGATAAAGAAAAGATAGTTAAGAGAAAGAAAATAGATACTAAGCCAATGAATGAAGAGGAAGCAATTATTGAAATGAATTTACTTGGTCATGATTTCTTTGTGTTTAAAAATTTAAATAATGAAGTATGTATCCTTTACAAAAGAAAAGATAATAAATACGGTATAATTGAAACAAAATAACTATCTTTTTTTTTCAATATTTGGTACAATAGTGTAGAAAGGACTTGATATAATGTTTAATTTTATAAGGAATATGTTTGATAATGAGTATAAAGAATTAAAGATATTTAGACTTATTGCTGATGAAATAGATAAATTAGATGAAGATATGTCTAAATTAAGTGATAAAGAGTTACAGGATAAAACTTTAGAATTTAAGGAAAGATTAAAAAATGGTGAGACTTTAGAGGATATTTTAGTTCCTGCTTTTGCCGTTGCTAGAGAGGCTGCTTATAGGGTAGTTAAGATGAAACCATTCTATTGTCAATTACTTGGAGGACTTGCTATTCACTATGGTAATATTGCAGAGATGAAGACAGGTGAAGGTAAGACTTTGACTTGTGTTTTGCCAGCTTATTTGAATGCTTTGACAGGTGAAGGTGTTCATATTGTTACGGTTAATGAATTCTTAGCTAGTCGTGATGCTGAATGGATGGGTGGAGTATTTAGATTCCTTGGTTTAACGGTAGGTTTGAATTTAAGGGAATTAACACCAAGTGAAAAACAAGAAGCATATAACTGTGATATTATGTATACTACGAATAATGAGTTAGGCTTTGATTATTTAAGAGATAATATGGTTGTAAAAAAAGAGAATAGGGTACAAAGGAAATTAAATTATTGTATTGTCGATGAAGTGGATTCTATTTTGATTGATGAAGCTAGAACGCCTCTAATAATTTCTGGTGGTGTTATGCAATCGGCTAATATGTATACACAGGCTGATAATTTTGTTAAGGGTTTAAAGGAGAATGTTGATTATATACTAGATGAGAAAACTAAGGCAATTAGTCTTACTGATGAGGGTTCTTCTAAATGTGAGAAGAGTTTTCATATAGAAAATTTATATGATATTAATAATACGGCTTTAGTACATCATATAAATCAAGCTTTAAAGGCTAACTATACAATGAGTAAGGATGTTGATTATGTAGTTCAAGATGGTGAAGTAATAATCGTAGACCAATTTACTGGTAGGTTAATGAAGGGTCGTGCTTTTTCTGAGGGGTTACATCAAGCTATCGAGGCTAAAGAGGGTGTAAAGATTCAGCAAGAAACAAAGACTTTGGCGACAATTACGTTTCAAAATTATTTTAGAATGTATGATAAACTATCTGGTATGACAGGAACAGCAAAAACAGAAGAAGAAGAATTTAGAAATATTTATAATATGTATGTTATTTGTATTCCTACGAATAAGCCTGTTATAAGGGAAGATGCTACGGATTTATTATTTGCTGTTAAAAGTGGTAAATATAATGCTATTGTAAGAGAAATTGAGAAGAGGCATAATTTAGGTCAACCAGTTTTAGTGGGAACAATTGCCATTGAAACGAGTGAGTTAATTAGTAGTATGTTAACAAAAAAGCATATTAAGCATGAAGTTTTAAATGCAAAGAATCACGCTCGAGAGGCAGAGATAATTGCTAAGGCTGGTGAAAAGGGTTCTGTTACAATTGCTACAAATATGGCTGGTCGTGGTACGGATATTAAATTAGGTGAAGGGGTTAAGGAACTTGGTGGTTTGTGTGTAATCGGTACGGAAAGGCACGAATCAAGGAGAATAGATAATCAGTTGAGAGGTCGTGCTGGACGTCAAGGTGATCCTGGTTTTACTCAATTTTATGTATCTTTTGAAGATGACTTGATGGTAAGATTTGGCTCTGATAAGTATAAGCAAACATTGCAAAATTTAGGATTTGATGGAGAACAATCGATTCAAATGAAGATGTTTTCTAAGTCTGTTGAATCTGCTCAAAGGAGAGTTGAAGGAAATAACTTTGATATAAGGAAGCAACTATTACAATATGATGATGTTATGAATAATCAAAGAGAGATTATATATGGAAAGAGAAATGAGATTTTAGATAGTGATTCGATTCATGAAACGACACTAAAAACATTTAGAGATAATATTAGTAATTTAGTAAATGTTCATACTATCGAAACAAGTAAGTTGAGTCATGAAGATTATGCTGAGATATTAGAGGCCACAAATGAGAATTTACTTAAAAGGCATCGTTTGAATTTAAGTGATATCGAGGGTAAGGGCAATGAGGAAGTAATTAATATTATTTATGATAATGTGGTAAAAGATTATGAAGAGAAAATAAGTGATGTTCCTACGGAAATAATACAAGAATTTGAGAAAGCTATATCTTTGAGGGTAATTGATAATTATTGGATGGAACATATTAGTACAATGAGTCATTTAAGAGAGGGTATTCATTTGAGAGGATATGCTCAGGAAAATCCACTTCAAGCTTATACGTTAGAGGGGTATGAGTTATTTGATGAGATGTTAAATAGAATTAATAAGGATATTTCTATATATTTACTTAAGTCTGAGATAAGGCAAAATATTGAAAGAAAAGAAATTGTTAAGAAGAAAATGACTAATGAGGGGAAAGAAGGGGGTACAAGGACTCCTAAAAAAAGTGAAAAAATAGGGAGAAATGATCCGTGTCCTTGTGGCAGTGGTAAAAAATATAAACAATGTTGTGGTAAATAAGCTCGCAACCCCCGATAAAATAAGGGATTGTTAAAAAAAGAAAAAATGATAAATTTGTCCACAGATGACAATTTGTCCACGATTTGTCCACATAGCATAAATAATGTGGACAGAATCGAGGAAACCCCATAAAAATCAATAAAAAATCTACGTGGACAATTATTGTGGACATAGTTATATAA
>OIEN01000847.1_pt1 | contig 15972 bp, 12 predicted proteins | sample 1581741 | NCBI WGS metagenome assembly OIEN01 (sample SAMN01760944, study PRJEB22395) | human gut metagenome | reverse complement strand
TGCCTCATCCGCCCGTCCCTGCAAAATTCGTTGCAATGCCAACTGCCGTGTGTCCATGCAGGGCTCCAGAGCGCCATCCAGGGGCGCTTCGGACGAAAGCAACGCCAAATCCAGCCACGCCGGGACTGCCCGATAGCATTCTATATCTTTGCCCCGCAACAGCTCGTTCAGCTTTGCGTGCCTACCGTCAAACAACAGCTCCCAGCCTTGATTGGCGAGTTCGGCGGCTTCCTGCTCTGTTCTTTTGTCACATTTCAAATCCAGCCGCTCCATGAGCAACTGTAAAATCTCTTCCGACGGCTCTGCCTTGCCGGTTTCAATTTTTGACAAATACGAAACTGCGCAAATTCCTCTGCACAATCCCGCCTGACTCCAATTCCGCTGTATCCGGGTGCGGTAAATGAGATAGCCTTGGTAATTCATGCGCCTACCCCCTCGTTTTCTGTTCGCCAAGTCCGAGCTTGTGATATCTCATTATAGCATAGATCTTCCAGCTTTTCAACCGCACTCCCCATACCTTTACTTGCAAATTGTTTTTGAATGGTGATGGATAAAAACAGCCGCACCCGAAGGAGCAACCTATAGCAACTTCCAAAATAGCAGTCACTCTTGACAATTGCAGCAAAAGGTGGTACAATGTGTCACAGGGAGATGAGAAAAATGGGCAAAATGCTGCACAATGCGGGGCAGAAAGCAGCTGCTGAACGACGAGGACGAACAACACATATCACGCCGCAGGCATAGAGCTGCGGTATCTGCCGCCGTACAGCCCCGATATGAATCCGATTGAGATGCTGTGGTCGAAGGTAAAGGCGCTTTTGCGCAAATGGAAGTGCCGGACTGCCGAACTTTTGCCCAAAACAGTCTCCTGTGCGCTTTTGTGCGCCAGTCAACGGGATTGCGTCGGCTGGTTTAAGGTCGATGGTTATTGCCTGTAATTTTGGGAATTGCTATAACATGTAACTTTAGCACATCAAAAAATAGATTGAGCTGATGGGAATATTTTTCCGGTAATAAGCCGCTCCGTTTGATCATAGTCAATATAGTTCACGCAATTTCATACGCCTGTGCATATGAATGTATCCCCACATCACCCCAATAGGAAGCATCATGAATAGTATCGTTTGTATGACAATCTCTCCCGCAGACCGATACAATAGATCGAACCCGAAATAGGAAATTATGCCGAATACCGAATGATCGGAAACTATTGATAGGAGATACATCAGCAATTCAATTCCAATCGTTAATAAAATAACCCAAATTGACTTCTTCAAGAAAACAGTCAATGCCTCTGCCAACAATATGAAAATTACAATTCCCAGCGCAGAAAACACCAGCCGGAGCAACAATGCTTCAACAATTTTCAGTTGAATATTGTAAAACAAAATATCAGCGCCAACAGCATAGGCAGTCCAATCACTTAATCCATACTTGGAATGAACCAACAGTAATTCTCCGGAATAGAACAGCAACATGATCATCATCGAAGAAACGAATGCAATCAAAAACTTTACAACACGGAATTTTCGATATACAGATGGATTCCCTTTGAAAATTCCCGGCAAAACAGCATGGAATCCGCTTTCTTTTTCAAAAGAGACATAAGGAACAATGAGCAGAACAATAGCAAATAGCAAAAAAACGTGATTGTCATTTTGGATCAGTTTCTTCCATCCGGATGAATAGATTAACTTTGCCTGAATGCCCTGTTTATTTAACTCTCCTATAGATTGCAGTTGCTGATCAATCACACGCAGTACATCGAGTTCCAATTCTGCAGCTCCCGCTTTCTGCTGTGCCTCTACATATGTTTCGCGTGTTTCTTCGCCGTTGATATATTTCTCACGGATCACAGTTGCTTCACTTATCGTTTGATTTAATCTTATTTTTGTTTGAAGGGAAAACGATACCTGTTCCTCATATGATAAATCAGACATCTGATCAATATAATATCGGTATATCTTTTCAAGGTCACGATCTTCTGTTTTCATGGTTGCATTCAACATAACAAGACTTGCAACTAACAGCAACAGGATCGCCGCAATGACCTTGATCGACCAAATTTTCTTCACTTCATAATATAGAAAATTCCTGACAGACGGTTTCTTACCGACTGCATAACCGCCTCTGCTTTTTACAGATTGAACAACTTTCCCGTATCGAAACCGCCAAACTGAAAGAGAAACCAGCAATACAATCGTCAAAGTAGCAACGAGACTGAACAGTTCCGGCTGTGACAGGAAACAGAAAACCTTTTTTCCGCTAAACCGGCAAAGCCAATTATCCGATATAAAATTTCTGATATTAAGCTGATAGAAAATAGAAAATATTTTTTCGGAATGAATGCTTGTCAGTAAGTAGTCTCCGCCGAAAAGCAAAACCGTAAAAAGTAACGGCCATATTGCCTTGCGCGTGATGATCCCAAACAGTAAAACAATCAAAGACAGGATGAACACGGTGATGAAGGCAAATAAGAAACGAAGCAACACCGCCTGTATAACGGTGATCTGATACGGACAGTGAATATATGCGGGTATACATTGAATGGGCGCCGATACCCCTGAAAAATCAGATCCGCTTCCAATCACTGTTCCTATTGTATAGAATCCAAGCAATACCAAAATGCCTGCGAACGAAACCGTAAGAAGCAATAAAATTTTGGAAATACAAATTTTGATGCGGCTATGCTGAAAAGACGACAAGATCAGGCCGGCAGAATGTTCCCGGTAGGCAAGCAACACCGCAGCAAGAATTCCGAGAAGCAAAACCGAAACAAAAGGGATCGGAGAGGAAAGCACTGAATCATATCCCCGAACTTCATGGGTTACATCCAAAGATTGAATATTCGAATACCGCTTTATAACTTCAAGTTGGTACTGTGCATTTTCGCTTTCCTTATTTTCAATGCTGATATAATTCATCTTGGCATTGTATATAATGTTGTCGGTTTCTTTTACATAGCGTTCGGAATACCCTTCGCCACGTACAGGATTTTCATATGTAATCAGTCCGATTATAAAATTCAGTCCTACCAGCAAAGCAAACAGAATCATGCAAAATTTGCTTTTGAACAATTTTTTAAATTCATATTGATATAGACTCATAGCTCAACCCATCCCGAATATTTCGAGGTAACATTCTTCCAGAGTAGGTTCAACCAAAACCGCACTTTCAGAAGGCTTTCTGTCGGATATGACACGTATTTCGCCGCCGATCATGCGATAAAGCGATGCTGAACCAAGTTGCTCCAAGCTCTCCACTCTCCAACATCTTTCTTCAATACCTTTTATAATGTGTTCCAATGTTCCGGCTTTCACAATCACGCCACGCTTTAAGAAGATCACTTCATCTGCAACTTCCTCTACATCGCTGACAATATGCGTGGAGATAATGATCGTCATCTTTCCCTTTTGCTCTGCAATAAAATTTTTAAAAGCAACCCGTTGTACCGGATCAAGTCCTGCGGTCGGTTCATCCAGTATCACAAGCTCGGGATGACCGATAAATCCCTGTGCAATTGCCAAACGCTGTCTTGTTCCGCCCGAAAGTGCGCGAATCTTTTTGTGCGTATACTCATTCAGATCGAACACCGTCATAAGCTCCCGTATCTGCATTTCACGGTTCTCTGCTTTGTTCAAAATGGCAACATAATCGAGCATTTCATATACGGTGAAGTTCGGATACATGCCCGGATATTGCGGGATATATCCTATCTTCTGATCTCTTGATTTGGATGTTCCGTTTTTTTCAGAAAAGGAAATACTTCCGGAATCAGGAGATACATTATCCGTCATAATATTCATAAGAGTAGATTTTCCGCTTCCGTTCGGTCCCAGAATCGCATAAATCCCGCAGTCAAAATCATAACTGAAATCATTCAACGCTTTCACATCTTTATAGCTTTTTGAAATATTCTTTATGCTGATCATAGCAGTCATACTCCTTTCTATGGTGTCACTATGAAATTATCCCCATTATCAATGTTGACAAACCAAACTGTTTGCCCATTGTGAGATTCCGAATGATCGGCGTTATCTTTGCTTACATAAATACCGATATACCCGCCTGCGTAGAATGTCGTTCCCATTTCCGGGTATACGCCATCGTTTGTTAATGTATATCCTTTCGGAACAGTCCCGATTTTTCTGGTACTCAGATCCGACAGTTGCTTATAATAAATCGAGTTCCATTCGCCTTTCTCATTTATATTATAAACAATTCCCTTTGGATCATCTATATTATCAAGTCTGTATGAAAAAATGCCTGTTACAACTTCTTCCCAATTTTCGGTGTTTATTTCTTTTCGATGAATACTGTGTGTAAATGAGTCATCCTCATTGTAGTTGGTTTTAATATCATAAATATAGTTCCCGATTTTCAATTCATTGGTTGTCGGAGCCTGATTTTTGAAATTGTAATCCGTGGTAAAATAACTTCCTGACCCTCCAAAATCGAACCACACAATCTGACGATCTGTATAATCTTCAACTACGACCTCATTTCCCAAACTCTCATCATTAATCTTAACCAACTCTTTACTTGCCATGGTATATCGGTATACATCCCATACCTCACCTTGTGGTTTTCCATCGTCATCATATTCCACATGCGAAGCGGAAAAGTATGCGGCATCCTTAATAAATGCTATTTCCTGATATCTTGGACAATCCATAACTTTAGAAATTGTTCCTCTTTTCAAATCATAGCAGTAGATTGTGTCTCCTCCAAGAAGACCATCTTCCAATCTGCCATACATGATATAGTCATTACCTACATGCGCAGTAAAAATGTTAGTGGCAAGACAAGATTTTGTATCATGCCCGCATAAAGGATCGGGACAGGCAACAACAGCTTTTTTATCAACCACATCATATCGGATCAGCTTTCCGTACATCTTAGCCGCATAAACAAAACGATTTTCCATATCTCCGGATAAATCAAGATCACCGATAGGATCCTTTGTGGTCTTACCGCACCCCCACAACATGGTCATCATCAATGATACCAATAATACTATTGTTATTCCCTTTCTCATGGTTGTTACCTCCCCTGACATGTTATTTCTGAATATTAAAATGAATTTCAATTTTAAAAAACACCACAGAATATATATATACATATGCTGTGGTGTAAAAAAGTTAGATCAGTTGTTTACAAGATCGTTTGCAAAGTCACAATTATCACCATCAGAGCATGGTCCATTTCCCTGACCATTGTTGTATTGTTTGCAAAGACCAACAACAGAATCATTGATTGCACCTATAACACGTGCATCAATTGGGGAAACAGTGTCCGGAATGTTCAATGCTGCTTCAGGTGAGAGTTTTGCGTATGAATTAGCCTTTATGTCAGATGCAAGAAATTTTCTTGAAAATCCCTGCATTCCTTTCACCAAAGATTGTGTCGCAACATAATTCTGTTTTTCATTAACTGTTACTGTTGTTTGAGAATAAAGAATTTTTCCGGTTGAAGCATTGTTTGTCCACATTTCTGCAAAGCCCAATTTTGTGCCATTGTTATTCATAATACTCTTTGTACCATTTCCATAAGCAGCAGCAGGCAAACTAAGCATGATGGACATCATCATCCCCGCACAACCAGCAACAATCAAACTTTTCTTCATCTTTTTCATAATAATCCTCCAATTTTTTGTTTTTAATATGTTTTTAATAAAATTTAATACATCATGTAATTTAATGGAGAAATAATCCTATCTCTCCGTGCCATGTGAAAAGGCGAACTATCAATAGTCAAAATCATAAATAACCCTCCTTATTTTTTTCTCTGTATGCTCATTATAACACACAAAATTATATTTGTCAATATGTATTTTGTTTTAATAAATAGTATTAACTATTTCAGGCAGCACCGCGTAATTACGGGAAAGCAAATCTCTGCCCGGAGTAAGGATAAAGTCCTGCTTTTCGATTTCCTGCAAATCAGCAACGGCACAGAAGCCTTTTACATCTTCAAGTGTTCCTTCTTGGAAAGCCGTAAATGTATCTGCTAACTTTTGAATATCGTCATCAGTAAAATCTCTGTGTTTGCGGTCAACCATATAACCCATTTTACGAGCGTCAATAAACAAAGTCGTACCTTTTTGCTTCTTATTCTTGGATATAAACCAAAGCGTGACAGGAATGGTAACGCTGTAGAACAACTGCGTCGGCAGGGCGACAATGCCTTCTACAAGGTCTGCCTGGATAATATTCTTTCTAATATCTCCCTCTCCGCTGCTCTGAGACGAAAGCGCACCGTTGGCAAGCACCAAACCAATCTTTCCGTTTGGTGCAAGGTGGTGTATCATATGCTGAATCCAGGCATAGTTGGCGTTGCCGGCAGGCGGAGTTCCGTATTTCCAACGAACATCGTCTTTGAGCTTTTCCTGTCCCCAGTTAGAAAGGTTGAACGGCGGATTTGCCATAATGAAATCAGCTTTCAAAGTTGGATGTAGATCATTAAAGAACGTATCTGCTTGGTAAGAGCGAGCCTGTGCAAAATTTTCTGTAAATACCGAAGAAATGTGGTATAATAGGGAGAGAGCACGGGAAGGAAGAGAAAAATGGGAAGACCAAGGAAATCCCCGTCGATGAGTGACGGGAAAAGAGAGATCATAGCCAGATTGATTGAGGAATACGACATCAGATCCGCGGAAGATATTCAGAATGCTCTGCGGGATCTGTTGGGCAGAACCATCCAGGGAATGATGGAAGGAGAAATGGAGACGCAGAAAAAGGAAATGCAGGAGGCAGATCCGACTTACACCGATCCTCGGAATGGCTACAAAACCAAGACGCTTCGTTCCAACTATGGACCCGTGGAAGTGAATGTCCCTCAGGATCGCAAGAGCGATTACGATCCAAAGATCGTGCCGAAGTACGGTCGGGACATCTCCGAAATTGACGAGAAGATTATCCGGATGTACGCTCGCGGAATGACCACCCGTCAGATCTCGGATCAGATCATGGAAATCTATGGCTTTGAAGTCAGTGAAGCCATGGTGACATCCGTAACGAACAAGATCCTGCCGGAGATCGAGGAGTGGCAGAAACGCCCGTTGAGCGCCGTGTATCCCATCGTGTACATAGACGCAATCGTCTTCAATGTCCGGAGCGAAGGCATCATCCGCAAGCACGCTGCTTATGTGATCCTCGGGGTCAGTGAAGAAGGACATAAAGAGGTACTGAGCATTACCGTCGGAGACAATGAGAGTGCAAAATTCTGGCTGAGTGTGCTGAATGAACTGAAAAACAGAGGTGTCAGAGACATTTTCGTGCTCTGCGCAGACGGTTTGAGCGGTATCAGTGAAGCAATCTCCGCTGCCTTTCCGATGACAGAGTATCAACGGTGCATTGTCCATATGGTCAGGAATACGCTGAAATATGTCGCGGATAAAGACAGAAAGAACTTTGCAAACGATCTGAAGACCATCTACCACGCTCCGGATGAGGAGACCGCACATCGGAATATGCTGACTGTCAGTGAGAAATGGGACAAAAAATATCCGGGAGCCATGGCTCGTTGGGAGGCGAATTGGAATGTCATCAGTCCCATGTTCAAGTTCTCCGAGACCGTCAGAAAGGTGATCTACACAACAAACGCCATTGAAAGTCTGAACAGCGGGTACCGCCGCCTGAACCGTGGCAGAAGTGTCTTTCCGGACAGCAGAGCTCTGCTCAAAGCACTCTATCTTGCCACGCATGATCTGACCGAAAAGTGGACGAATGTGATCCGCGACTGGGGGAAGGTTTATGCAGAGCTGTCTGTAATGTATCCCGGCAGGTTCAGCTGAATCCGCCGCCATCCTTGACAGAATGCTGCAAAAATGGTATACTGATATTGCCGAAGGCGAAAGCAACTCAAAAATATGCGCATTCATGAACGCCCCCGGTCTACCGATGATACCATTTTTGCACCAACCCGTCAAGGACGCTCCGCGCCGCCTGCGGCGGTGGCTGGTGCTGCGACCTCGGCTCTGCAATCTAAAAATATACGCTCTTTGCCGATAAATTGCCCCTTTTACAGAAAATTCTTAACAGAGCAGGGGATTCTCCCTCCTCCCACACCACCGTACATGCCGTTTGGCATACGGCGGTTCAGTTTCCTATCTCATACTGTTTCAACGCTTCTGCTCTTTATTATCTAACAGCCTACGACTTCCTGCATTTTGCCTCATATACGTTTCGTCTACTTTGCATATCGGCTTTAAGCAGGACATCTTTTATATGCGATTTCGAACTGTTCAGCCCTTCCCAAGTTTTCACCTTGATACCTATGGCTTCTGCTGACTTCTCATAGTTCGTTGTTACTATGTAACCTTTCGAATATGTCTACTCCTTCACACCTATGAGATCTCACGGGATAAACCAATACTCTTTCCTCGTCTACCTGCCCGGTCTACGCATTAGGGTTACCTTTTGGACTTCGTTGCTTTCGGTCAACTTATCCACTTATTACGCCTTCTTACCGAGTTTCTGTCCGTCAGGCTACGATTTCGCTATTCCTTCTTCTCGCCTATACCTCACGGTCTAAACCTTGGGAGTCGCTATTGAGTTCGTCGGTAACTACGCCTCAGTGGACTTTCACCACAGAGCATTGATATGCCCATACCGATCAAACTCCGACGGTCAAAATTGACCGTCGGAGCGCCACAGGATGTATAATACAAACACAATACTTAATCTACTGGTGATGTGTTCTCAATAACAGGGGCATTTAAACACGCTTTCACAAGAATCGCCGATACCTTATCTTTCTCTGGCGTATTGATTAAAAAGCTTTTTCCCTCAGATGGGCTGTAAAATGCGCCGGAGTCCGAACTGTATCGCCAAATTTGATTTCCAACATTTAATTCATAATCATAATGATATTTATACATGTCGGATATAAATTCTGCATGCTTAATCAAATTAGCAATATAATGGGAGTCCTCTTCTGAAACAGGATATAATAAATCATTATACACAACTAATACATTAATACCATCCATATCAATTTCATCCATATCAATATCATCAGTGCTGAAAATCGGCAAAGAGGATTTTGGTGTACATGCTACCATTTGTGCAATTAAGGCAATAACAAATATCAAATATATATTTGTTTTTTTTATAAAAGCAATTTTCATTGGTTCTGACCTCCCACGATTCTATGCAGAGTGGAATCTGCTCCATATGTTCCTGTTGAAGTCTCATAAACTGTCATAATGCGATAATAATATTGATTTGTATTAGCATCATAGTATAAATCATATTTCTGGTTGACAATTCGAGAGAAATTTGCATTTTGTGCAATTTCCAAACATGCCTCTTGTAAAGCATCTTCCACACTATTTCTTACCATTACAGGAGCTCTCTCATTATCGACATAATTAATATTACAGTTTATCATTCTATTTGCAATCTGTGAAATTTTATGATTTTCAACTATTACAGAAACACCATAATCCGTAGAAAACCCATTATGTGTCAGAACATAATCAACCACATAGTTACTTTGTTCAAGATTAGTGTATGCTATTGTTCTTTTAAATGAATAGTTTCCAATATAAGAATTTACAATGTCATCAATTTCATCAATTGATTGAATTGGAGTATTATTTTCAACTGTATCATTTAAAGAGGGAGCGCCATAATATATAGGTTGTGTTCCGGCGGCCGCATTAACATTTATCACTAAAGAACTATTACCATATATTAGCCATGATTTAATTGTAACATTATCATTATATGAAAATGTATTTGCATAGTTAGCTGCTTGTAATACCGTTGTACCAGAAACCAATTTACTTTGAAATCTCGCTTGCCAATTTTTGGCATCTGTGGAACCTATCGATTCCTGCCAACCTATAACGCATTCTGCTCCTGCATCAATTGTTTGTGTACATAAATTTTTTCCTGTCCCATCCTTATTTGAAGCAGTTAAACATGCATCATAAATATATAGTTTTGCTGAATCTAAAGTTAAAGTATTAATTGCAACCGAAGAAGCATAGGATGATGTTAATCCGTCAGTTAAATAAATATTTCCTAACAATGCAACTAAATGTTGATTTCCGTGAGAAGAAAAATATACAACTGAAGAATTCAAATTTTCTTGGCATAAATCCGTTAAAACTGGGTTTATAGTATAATTAGAATTATAGCCGCATGACCCCCAATTATTGGAAGCATCAATAACATCTACTCCCGAATGAAATTCTCCACCAATCGAATAAGCGTTAGTTATTAATCTCAAACGCCATTCAGCCTTATAGTCCTCATCACCTGAATAGGCTCTTTGCTGGATATTTAATCCGTCAGCTGTGTGGAGACCTTGCACATTAACCCTCATCACAAGATCCTTGGAAGTATAGCCTTCAGAAGATTTAGCTTTAATTTTATAAGATCCATGCGATGTCAATACAATCTTCCATTTTTGATTGTTACTGCCCGTATAAGGCTTTAAAACCAAGTCGACACCATCGTTGGTTTCTTTCCCTGATGGCACAGTGATGGCATACCCGCTGATCTTTGAGGTAATCTTGTAATATCCATCTCCCACATAGGTAAATATCCATTTCTGGTAAATCCCACCATCAAATGACCATTGCTCCATGATACCGCCGTTGTTGCTATAGTTGGGGGAATCATTGTCATCAACCTGAATGTACTTCCCATAATGTCTGTTTTGGATGAAGTAGGTTCCTTCCATTGATTCCTCGATATTAACAGTCCAATACCAAATCCAAGGAGCACCATCGTAAGTCATTCTAACTCGTATTTGTCCTGGTTTCTCTGCTTTAAGAAAACCCGTATAGGTGTTTATTGTAGCTTTATCTGTTGCAGAACCATCGGTATTAGTTACACTATATTTGATAGGACCATTTTTGCCAACATCAGCATCATACATATAGCCTTCATAATAGAATCGCTCGCCTACAATCAAATTCGACGAATACGATAACCAACCAACGCCATACAAATCTTCGCCAGTATAGGGTTCCAATACCCATTTGGAGTAAGCCGTAACCGAATCGGATGTAAAAACAGTTTCTCCATTTATCGTATTAGATGGAGCTGTCAAATAACTCGTATCTGCTATTCTACCGTTTTTGATGGTATAATAACTACCGCTTTTTGAGATAACCCATAGATGATTATACAATAGGTTAGCCCAATCATCACCGGTTGACATCTCTTCTATCGTCACATCTCTTGATGTTCCGATAAAAGAAGATTCCAATCCCATTGCACTATTTGTCATGGGACGTATTGTGTAATAATTCAATTGAGCAGTAGAGCCAAAGGTTCTAACAAAAGTAATTTTGAAAAGCTGGTTTCTATTTGTATCAGACGTTGCTCTTGACCATTGCTGGATTTCCGTACCGGCAGTATATCCACCTCCGGTTGTGTCAAGATACAATCCATTTTGTGCATTTTTGATTCTATACACACCACTCACGATTTGAGGCTCAATATATGTAATCACAAAGTATGCACGATAATCTGATCCCGCTTCATATGACTTCAAGATTACCGAGGTATTAGTTCCGGACTCATATTTCAAAGCAATACCGTGATTGGTAGACGAGTCTGCATACCAAGAAGCGGCTGCATTTGTAACATCAAATGAAGTTGTTTTGGGAGAACTTGAGTACGCACCTCTTGCACCTGACATATATCCTGTGGACAATCTCGTCGATGAAATGTATTGTGTTGTATTCGGCTGTGCTATGTTCCACGTTAGACCTGTCTCAGACCATGAATTCATTACTTGATATGCACCGGCCGTTAATCCACCGTCTGTTATATAACTATAGTAATAATAATACACATACAAATTTGCAGCGTAAAAACTACATCCGGCAGGAAGCGATGGCATTGAGCATCTTAAGAATGTTATTTTTCCCGAACTGATCCAAAGTTCTGCTGAAGTGCCGTAGTTTGTTGCTGCAGATGACGAATTGATGTATGTGTCAAACAAAACGGATTTTTTAACGGTAGGATCTATCGTTACAGGGAATGAACGGTTATCCGCATTTACCCACTCGGGATCAGCAATAACAGTAACGATGTAAGATCCTTTTTCTCCGTTTAATTCATAATGCACATCATACGACAAATCGCCGGATGAATCATACATAAAGGGAGCAGGAATGTGATATTTTTCCTCGAATGTTTCATCGTCAAGTAAAACGATATCTCCCGTCTGTTTTAATATAGGTACAAGATTATCAACGGACAGGTCAAAGGAATACACATAACTGTTTTGCGGTGATTTAACAATTATATTTTCTTTTATATCATTGGCTTCAAGCACATATTCTATATCAGTTGCTGCGAATACATTGGTATACTTTATGGAAGATGAGTTGGAAATGTCCGCTACCTCTTTAATGGAAGCTCCCGATATATTGTCAAAAATTTTAGCTTTATGATTTACTATTTGAGCGGAAGATGATGCACTGAGAGACTTTGTTATCGGTGTCATCGAAATTGCATATCCGTTCTCACTGAGAGAAATCAGCGGATCATTCGTATTGATAGACAAGGCTGCTTTGGTGCGTCCATCCGATGTTGAATAGATATTGTTTTCAGAATCAAGCAATAATCTGTTATCAATATCCTGCCATATACCATTGGCATCTTTTCTGTGAACAGCAGTTCCGTAGGTAACAGCTTGATACATCCCATTTCCTATATCAAAATGTTTGACATTTTCTTCTCGCCTTGATATGACTTCACTCAATACGATAGCTTCTTCCAATTCCTCTTTGGGTATAATACCAAATTCAGTTTCGCCCGATGCCACAGCAACATTGCTATCTTCAATTGAAGTAGATTCAACGGCAAATATAGATAACGGCATTGATGTCAACATTAAGGTGATTACCAGAAAAACAGCGAAAAAACGCATACTTTTTATCTTTGATTTCATTGTTTTTCCCCTTTCTGTATAGTAGTATTTCATTGTAATATTATTCCACTTACACAGCGTACATCATTATTGAAATACGCCATACTACCTGCGAAAGAGCAAAGGCGGTCTGCGATTAGTGAATGGGTGAACATTTTGATTGCATCTTTTCATCATATGGCATTCCCCCTAAAAAAATGTATTCAACAAAACAGCACATAAGAAGATCGGTTCACCCGACCATCTTATGTGCTTATCTTTCTGCTGAAAAGTTTATACTCTCCGTCAGGCAGAACCTCTTTTGGTATAAAATCTCGGCAGAAAGCAAAATCACATTTGGAATCTGTCGGGGAAACAACTTCTTACGGACATTCTATTGTAAATATAGTATAACATATTCTGTGTCCAATGTCAATACAAATAAAGAAAATTTATCTTTTATTCATTTCAATTTAGTTTGTATCTTTATTCAATATCCCGTTCAAAACTTCTTCTACTGATCACACTCACCTTTGCCGTTGCCGGATCGATCTGAATCACGATCTTATCCTTTTTCAAGGCATAGTTCACCGTATAAGCCGTGCCGCCTTTTTGTCCGTTGTAGGCACAGACCACCACATCTGCCCGATCTACCATGTAGCGGTTTCGAGCGTGAAAGCATCCTCGGTTGTACGATTCACTGATAGAAGTGGTCATATCCGCTTTGGCGAGGATGGCGTCTCTCCGTTTCCGATATGCCTCATCCCATGATTTCGCCTGATCAGAAAACGGTACGGCACACTCCAATGCAATGCTTTTAAGTCCTCATCAAAGTCCTTATTCTTGGGCAGAACACGCCATAGATCATACGAAGCTTTTACCGAATATTCTACCTACGGCGGTTTGCCGCTGGTCTTGTCCAAGAAGCGCGATTCCGACAAATCCAAATATCTGCGCGATAATCTCAAAGAAACCTATATAAAAGATATTGTAGAGCGTCACCATCTTCAAGGCGATGTGGTAATGGATACGCTCGTTGAAATCTTACCGCCGCCTGAACCGTGGCAGAAGTGTCTTTCCGGACAGCAGAGCTCTGCTCAAAGCACTCTATCTTGCCACGCATGATCTGACCGAAAAGTGGACGAATGTGATCCGCGACTGGGGGAAGGTTTATGCAGAGCTGTCTGTAATGTATCCCGGCAGGTTCAGCTGAATCCGCCGCCATCCTTGACAGAATGCTGCAAAAATGGTATACTGATATTGCCGAAGGCGAAAGCAACTCAAAAATATGCGCATTCATGAACGCCCCCGGTCTACCGATGATACCATTTTTGCACCAACCCGTCAAGGACGCTCCGCGCCGCCTGCGGCGGTGGCTGGTGCTGCGACCTCGGCTCTGCAATCTAAAAATATACGCTCTTTGCCGATAAATTGCCCCTTTTACAGAAAATTCTTAACAGAGCCTCTATACATCATTTTGATCATCTCTTGCTAAATTGGATCTTGTTTCGGAATCCAATTCACTCCAAACTTTCAGAAGTGGGTGATAGGTTTCATCATTTACCAATCCCCATTTGTCATGTTTTTGGATGCGTTGCATACAGGCATGACGAATTTCCAAAGCATCAGGACGGGTTAAAAATTCTTCCAGTTCCCACCGAAACGAAAAGCACAGCCAAAGTGTTTCCTGTTCTTGTTCTTTGTCCCAGTGGCAGAACACCCGGATTGACGGGTAATTTTTTTGTTCCCGCAAATATCTTTGAATTGCTCTGCAGCTATCCGAATAGATATGCCACAAAGCAAGACCGACAAAAGATTCTACACTCAATACATTTTTTTGCATTGGTACTTCGTTTGGATGAATAATCCGGCTGCTGTCACGCTGATCCGGATGCTGACCTACAAATCCATATGCTTGCTGTTCCTCCAGAGTGAGCAATCTGGGATATGGAACGGACACATGAAATTCTTCCAGTGTTTGCAAAAACAATGACATGATTTGTAATTTCATTCCATCCATTATCAAATTGTTGCATTTTGAGAAGGTCTCTTTCACATAAACCGTCACAAACAGCGATCGTTCAAATTCAGGATGCTCCGGAAGTCTTGCCGATGTTGGCTTTCGAAACAGCCCATGCTTTTGCGTTGTTTTCGGAATCACCATGCTTTCATAGGATTCTGCATAGCAAGCAACAATTTCAATATCAAACTGATACATCACCTTTTTTATGAAAGAGGCGGCAAGTGGGCTTTGCTCTGCCCGACCGGAATGAATCACTGCTCGGATATCCGGTCGGGAAAGTTCAATCTGTTCCATTTTTTTCCTTTACTACACAATTTCTGATTGCAGCCTTGACAATTCCTCCGGCGGTATGTCATTCAAACATTTGAATACAGGATGATAACTGCTTTCCGTAAAAATGTGAAAATGATCATAATTTTGAAGGCAGGAGAACATCCGATGCTGAATCTGATCCTGTTGTTTCTGTGATAGCAAACCATTGATTACAACAAGATGAGAATAGCCCTCGCTTGTAGGATATGGCAGAACTTTGACGATGGAAGGATATTCGCAGCGAACAGATGCAAACGCACGAAAATGGCAGGTGTTCACCGTGATATGCCACTTGCCGATTGCATCAAATGACTCGATCTGAACAGTTGTAAAGATCGGAAATATTCCATCATGATGTTCCTTTCGGGTTTGTTTTCTCGGTAATACCCGGTGATACGAAATTGAATATCGTTCCATAATCGGATAAAGAATCCGGAAAAACGATTCTGCCATTTCATCGTCGTGAAATGATAAATTATGGTTTTGAGAAACACGAATAGTTGATTGATCGTCTGTACGAACCAATAATGTCAGAGAATTTTGTGTTTCCTCGCAGTAATATGAAACAAAGACCTGAATTTTGTATTTTTCATGAAGTTGCTTGTGAAATTCTTCAGCTAAAGCAGAATTTTTAAGGTTTCCCGTCAGAAAAATATCCTGAATGCTGTTTTCGGTCAAAAACATATACTGTACCTCCTTCTACGGAACTGCTGAATAACTCGCCTCCAAATCTCCCGAACATTCAATCATGCATAAAA
>OIEN01000843.1_pt1 | contig 16004 bp, 13 predicted proteins | sample 1581741 | NCBI WGS metagenome assembly OIEN01 (sample SAMN01760944, study PRJEB22395) | human gut metagenome | reverse complement strand
ATCACCCCACTTGTTGGCATTATATCACATGTCTAACAAATGGGGTGCAGATCATACTCAGAGCCTTTTTCTTTTTGGGGTTATGCCCATTCAGGTTCCACGGAACCGACAATTCACAATGTTATTTTATGTTGGTAAGCAGGGTAGCGTATCCTGCAATCCTCATTGTTACTTCACCAGTTCGTATATAGCTTGTGCATATATCTTGGCAAATCGGCGCAGATCATCTAAAGCTAAAAACTCGTTTTCTTGATGAGCAAGTTCTTTTTGACCGGGGAAAACAGGCCCCATGGATACAAAGTTCTTGAGATATCTGCAATAAGTTCCGCCGCCTATTGAAAGCAGAGCCGCATCTTCGCCTGTGGTCTCGGAATAAGCTTTTTGAAGCTTTTTAATGAACGGCCGATCTTTTTCTACATATAGCGGTTTTTTATGCTGCACCAGTTCATATTTGGTATTCAGGCCAAGATCATGCGAATAAGCCTCCAGTCTTGCCGTAAGCTTATTGCTGTCGTGGGTGACCGGGTATCGGATGTCGAATTTTACAATTGCTTCGCTTGCGTCGGCTTCTAACATTGCCATATTGCAGGTAAGAGCGCCGGATACATCGTCTTTGCACGCTATGCCCCAAGAGCTACCATCGGTTTCCATTGCAAAGCTGTCGTTCAGCTTGTGTAGGAAAAATTTAAGCGGGTCATTGCTATTTGGAAAGATGGCTGACAGCAGGGATAGCAGGCCCTGTATGGCATTATAGCCTTCGTTGGGATAACTTGCGTGAGATGGTACGCCATGGGAAAGGATTTTAACAACCCCCGTGTCCGGCAAAACCTCGAAGTGCGATTTGTCTTTACGTACAGCGAGTACCGACTCGATTTTTTCTGCTGTTATGCCGGCAATCCGGGCTTCAGCAAGGGAAGGAACTACGTTCAGCCTCGTACCTGCGTGTATGCTCAATATGTTCTTATCAGGCAAGGCCAGGGGCAGTCGATAACCAAAACGTATAATGCCTTTTTCGGCATAAATGATCGGAAATTCCGCATCGGGAGAAAAACCGTAAGCAGGGGCGTTTTCTCTTTCGAGGTAATAATGTATGCCGCGCGCAAAGGTTTCTTCATCTGCACCGGCTATGATACGCACATGATTATTCATGGGCAGGCCGGCATCCATTATGGCTTTCATGCCGTACAGGCAGGCAATAGCAGGGCCTTTATCGTCTACCGCGCCACGGCCGTAGATTTTACCATCCTCAATCATTGCGGAAAATGGGGGGTACTTCCAATCGCCGACAGCCGGAACCACGTCTACATGTACGAGTATACCCGCTTCATTCCCGCCCTTGCCGAGCTGCGCCCATCCCGCATAGCCGTCACAATTTTCAGTTTCAAAGCCTAATTCCTTACTGATGCTCAGAAATTGATTAAGCGCCTCGTTTATCCCCTTGCCAAAGGGAGCTGCTTCTGATGCGGTGCTTTCATCCAGCACGCTGTCTATCCTGACGAGCTTCTGAACGTCTTTCACCATATCATCGAACATCTCGTCTATCCTGCGGTTCAAAACTTCTTTCATAATTGAAAAAACCCTTTCATATTTTCGTAGTGAATATTGTGATAAAATATTTATGTCATTAAACTTATCCGTGAGTAAAATGCAACCATTTTTTACTGGTATAAACTATTGAAAACTGAAGGATAAATACGGAGTTTGCCATGTTACATTCAAACCGGTGTCAAATATAATATAGCATCTTTTTTACCAAAAAGCAAGGGGATGGTCAGTGGCTGCTGCATTGGTGCCGCTTTCCAATAGCGCAATAATATATTACAAACACAGATATGAATAAAATGCCTTTTTATTTATCCAAAAATAGCGTCGCTATAAATTTAGTATTGCGAAACCGAATATTGCATGGTATAATCACTTCAACAAAAAACGACATCGGGTTATCATCTTCTATCAAATCGTATCTACATAATCGAAAGGAGCTTTTATTTATGGACTTCAAAATTGGTATCGAGATGCGCGACGAGTATAAACGGCTGGAGACCGCTCGCGGTGCATTAAAGTTCATGAGGGATTTTATGTTGGTCAAACCCGGGGAAAACGTAGTGTTCAATTATGATACCTGCGTTGATGAGCGCGTGGTAAAGGCGCTTGCTGAGGCCACATATTCACTTGATGCCTCTCCGGTAGTAGTGTATACCTCCACAGGTAAGGGGTTTTACGGCAAGGCCAATCCTCCTGCGCCTCTTTCCGCCGCGGTTGCGGCGGCCGACGTATGGGTTGAACTGAGTTATGCGCCCATAATGCACAGTGAGCCCTATCGTCAGGCGGTGGATATAAATGGCGCAAGATATGTATGTGCTACCGGTCTTGATGTCGAAATGCTGGTAAACCTCATTGAAAAAGTAAACATAGATAAAGTAATCGAGTTAGGTGAATATTTCAAAAAAGCTCTTGAAGAGAGTGACGAGATAATAGTAAAGAGTGAATCCGGCACCCACCTTGTTGCACATCAAAAGGGACGCAATGTGCGTCATTCTGGAATCAAAGCCTCCATGAAGGGCTATCCGGTCATGATGCCAGGTCAAACCAGCTGGTGTCCAATAGAAGAAACCATAAATGGTACACTGGTATTTGACGGCGCACTATTCCCTCCAGAAATAGGCATACTGCAAAATAAAATAATGATAGACTTCGAGAATGGCCGCATAAAGAAAATCTATGGTGACGGGCAGGAAGCTAAGATGTTTGACGAGTGGCTCAAAGGGCTCAATGATCCGAATATGTTCCGGCTTGCACACTATTCTCAAGGTTTTAATCCCGGGGTCACCCATTGTACTGGTCGTATAGTCGAGGATGAGCGTGTGTTTGGATGCATGGAATTCGGCATAGGCTCTCAAGGCAAGCGCATAGGAGGATCCTACTGGGATGCCGCATCTCACACCGACGGTATACTCCTTCGCCCCTCCATCTACCTCGACGGCAGGCCGCTGGAAGAAAACGGTATATATGTGGATCCCGTGGCTCGAAGGCTTTGTGCCGAGCTGGGTGTAGAAGGATATTGATGCTTATGTTTGCAGCAAAGTACTGCATTAAAAAATAATAAAGAATTGGAGGAGAATAGAAATGAAGAGACTGACAGCCTACATTCTCATGTTTTGCATGATGCTACCTCTTACGGCTTGTGCAAATACTAATCCGGGTTCTTCCGGAGCGTCCGAATCCGCTTCTCCCAATGGAGCAACTATTGCTTCCATTCCTACCCAGAGCATATTCCGTTTTACTCAGGCTGCTATGCCTAAACTGGATCCTCATTGCGGCAGCGATATGTCCAGCAACACGATTCATACCAATTGCTACGATCCTTTAGTTTTTCCTACCGCAACCGGTAGCGTAGAACCTTGGATAGCCGAAACCTGGGAAGTATCCGATGATGGCCTTGTGTGGACGTTCCACATCCGAGATGACGTCAAATTCCATAGCGGCAATCCGCTTACGGCAAATGATGTTAAATATACCGTGGATCGTCTTTGCAATATAGGTGAAGGCTATGCCTACCTTTTTTACAAATACATAGACAGTACTGAAGTGGTAGATGAGTATACTGTAAAGCTAAACTGTAATCAGGAGTACGGCCCACTGTTAACAAACCTTGTTCGTTTGTACATTTTGGATTCAGAACTCATGAAAGCAAACACAAAAGCTGAGGGTGATTACGGTGAGAATGGCGACTATGGGAAAAACTACCTCCTAGAGCATGACGCAGGATCGGGTCCATATACCGTTACCAAAGTAGAAACAAACATTTCTGTTACTGGCAAGAAATTCCAGGACTATTGGGCAGGCATTCCAGATGACGCTCCCGAAACTTTCATACATTTTGCATCTAATGACGCCGTGACCGTAAAAACCAAAATGCTGCGTAAAGAATTAGAAGCTGCGGACAGCTACCAAACCGCAGAAAATATTTCGTCTATGCTGGCAGCCGATTCTTCTCTGAAATTAGCCTACAATTATACCGGCGGCGGATCTAATCTTTGGTTCAATAATCAGAAAGCCCCCCTCGACGATCCTAAGATTCGAGAAGCTTTTGGCTACATCATCGACTACAATACCGTCAACACAATAATCACTCCCGACTCTGTATATAAAAAGAGCATAGTTCCTTCCGGCCTCTTGGGTTACACCGAAGTATTCGATTTCACCTATGACATCGAAAAAGCCAAGGCCTGTATAGCCGAATCGAAATATGCCGATACCATAGGCAATTACGAGATAGAATTTGTGTGGAACTCTGAAACCGCAGATCGTGAGAAGATAGCTCTCATGATACAAGCTGCTGCACAGCAGATAGGTGTCAACATAAAAATTACAGAACTACCTTGGTCCACAATAGTGGCCAATGCAACAAATGTCGATACCTCCCCGCAGATGACGATATGCCAGATTACCCCTGTAACTGGCGACTCTGGCACGCAATTTGTATCAATGCTTCAAACCAAAGAAGTAGGCACTTGGGAAAACATGAACTGGGTCAACGACTCTACTTTAGACAAGATGATAGTTGCTTCCCTCGCCATAGCAGATCAAGATAAGCGTGCCACGGCTTATGCGGAAATCCAAAAGTACTGTGCTGAAAAGGTGGTATTCGTTCCAATCAACGAGACGCCCGAACGTCTTGTATATCAGGATTCTTATGTGGACCTTGCACCCAGCATTCCTATGTCCGGTTATTCATTCTATCTTAGAGATATAGCCGTCCATCCTGCTTCCTGACGATAGAAATAAAAAAAAAAAAAAAAAAACCGCCGCCGCCCCCCAGGGGGGGCCGGCCATACTCAAAAGAAGAAAAAGGAGGCACACCGTCCCCAATGCTCAAGACTACTATAAAAAGGCTATTACAGGCCCTGTTGGTTTTGATTGGTCTCTCCATAATGATTTTCACGCTTATGCGCATAATCCCCGGCGATCCAGCAAGGCTCGCTCTCGGACCCTCTGCTCCAGAAGAGGTTGTGGAGGCTTACCGAGAAAAGATGCATTATAACGACCCATATATAAAGCAGTACTTTTACTGGCTTCAAGGAGTTTTAAAGGGTGACTTCGGAATGTCTAACGTAACACAGCGTAACGTTACTACAGACATGAAGGAATTTCTTCCCGCAACATTGGAATTGGTTATATGGGCAGGATTTCCACCTATACTGCTGTCGCTTTTGCTCGGTGTGCTCGGAGCAATGTACAAAAACAGGCCTATCGACTATATCATACGTTTTACAAGCTATGCCATCATAGCTACACCCACTTTCGTTCTGGCTGCGCTGTTGTTACTGGTGTTCGGTTACTGGATACCAATATTGCCGTCCATAGGCGGTAGACTTACTTATGGTATAACGGTTAACAATATTACTGGATTGGTTATACTAGATTCATTGCTACAAGGACAGTTCTCTGCTGCGGGGGATGCATTTATGCACATTTTGCTACCGGCGTTAGCACTATCGCTTGGTCACTGCACGCAGGAAGCCCGCTTGACCAGGTCCTATATGCTGGAAAATACAGAAAAGGATTACATCGTTATGATGGAATCCCAAGGCATACCAAAGGGGCTTATCAATCGCAAATTTCTGCTTAAGCCTTCCGTAATACCTACGGTGTCCATAACCGGGCTTGACATAGCCAACATATTCGGCAATGCTTTTTTAGTCGAAACAATATTCAACTGGCCCGGCATTTCCCGTTACTGCATGTCAGCCATACTTTCAAAAGATATAAATGCGGTATGCGGTGTAGTCCTTGTATTGGGTTCTGTTTTCGTTATTACGAATATGATAGTGGATATCGTCGTGATGATACTGGATCCCAGAATGCGTCAATCCAGGTCTAAGTAAGGGGGGACATAGAATATGGAAACGGCAAAAAGATACTGGTTAAAGTTTTCGGAAAGCAAAAGCTCTGTATTCGGTCTCGTCATAGTGCTGTTGTTTATACTGCTTGCTTTCATAGGTAAGTCTGTAGTTCCATACCCTGAGCATATAGGCGCCTTTACTGACTTTGCGAGCGCGAGCCAACCACCCAGTGCTGAGCATCTCTGCGGTACCGATTTAATGGGCCGCGATCTCTTTAGCCGCATAATAGGCTCCTTCCATAATACGCTCATAATGGGTGTGCTGGTATTGGTAATATCAGTACCGATTGGTTTCGTAATAGGGGTAGTAGCAGGCTACAATAAAGGTCGCATGATAGATACGGTACTCATGCGTATAACGGATATATTCCTGTCCATACCAGCATTGGTCTTGGCAATGGCGATAGCTTCGGTAATGGAGCCCAACCTTACAAATTCCATGTTAGCAATAACTATAATGTGGTGGCCGTGGTATGCTCGTCTTTCCTACGGTGTGTCATCGTCACTCAGAGCAGAGAATTACATTATTTATGCAGAACTTGCCGGCGCAAGCCTGCCTCACATAATATTCCGAGAAATACTACCAAATTGCTTATCCTCTGTTCTTACCAAGATGACACTGGATATGGGCTATGTAATAATTATGGGCGCCACGCTAAGCTATGCCGGACTCGGAGAGCAGGCCCCAGCCCCCGCTTTAGGCAGTATGATAAGTTCCGGCGTAAAGTATATGCCGGATCAGTGGTGGCTCACAGTATTCCCGGCTCTTGCAATAATACTTATAGTGTTGGGCTTTAACCTCATGGGCGACGGCATAAGCAATATGCTGGGAACGGAGGCAAACTGATGGAAAATGTAAAAAAGAACATTTCTGCTGACATGAGTGGAAATATATTGGACATAAAAGACCTTGCTGTATCCTTTGATGTATACGGTTTAAGGAGTTATGTGTTGGACGGCATAAACTTTACAGTAAAAAAAGGGCAGCGCGTGGGGTTGGTTGGTGAAAGTGGCTGTGGCAAGACCACTACCTTGAAAGCTATACTTCGGGTGCTTGCCAAGAACGGCAGAATAGATAGCGGTGATATTGAATTTGAAGGTAATAGCATATATGGGATGAAAGCCGACAAACTTGCACATATGCGACAAACTGGTGTTGGCATGATATTTCAGGATCCATCTTCCGCTTTAAATCCAGTATTCACCATAGAAAGCCAGTTCCTCACTGCACTGAAATATGCTTATAATAAAACAAAAACAAAATCTGAGTTGCAGAAAATTGCAATAGAGGCATTAGAAAGCGTGATGTTGCCGGATCCGGAGCGCATAATGAGCTCTTATCCTTTCCAGCTTTCTGGCGGTATGCGTCAAAGGGTTTGTATAGCCATAACTATAGCTGCGGGACGTAAGGTCCTATTAGCTGATGAGCCAGGCACATCGCTCGATGTTACTATACAGGATCAGATACTTCGCCTTATAAATAAGCTTGTCGAGGAGAAGGATTTATCTGTAATAATGGTATCGCATTCCTTGGGTGTAATAAGAGAAACAACGGATATAGTAAACATAATGTACGCAGGCTCCATAGTAGAAAGCGGTAAGACGGATGACGTGTTTCATAACCCAAAGCATCCGTATACTATAGCTCTTATGAAATGCGTACCTAAACTTACAGGCGAGGGTGTGTCGGAAGGCATACCAGGAAGGGTGCCAGACTATCAGAATCCTCCAAAAGGCTGCCGGTTTGCACCGCGTTGTCCACGTGCCAAAGAAAAGTGCTTTGAAAGCAAGCCGCCTGAGACAGAGGTGTCTTCCGGGCATTTCGTATGCTGCTATGGTTTAATGGAGGAATAGTTATGGCTGAGAATAAAAGAGAAAAGATTCTTGAGATAAAGGGGCTCAAAAAGTACTTTCCGCTTAAAAACGGCAAAGTGGTAAAAGCGGTTGACAATGTATCGCTTGAGTTACATAAGGGTGAGACCCTCGGATTGGTGGGCGAAAGTGGCAGCGGTAAGAGCACTATAGCCTATGTTCTTGTTGGTATGTATGAAGCAACCGACGGAGACATGATATACAAAGGCACAAACATAGCAAAAACGGGTCTTCATCGCACAAAAAAACAGAAAGGTGAGATACAGATAGTATTCCAAGACCCCGGATCATCTCTCAACGCAAAGCGCACAGTGGGTCAGAGCCTTATGGTGCCAATGGAAGTGCATTCCAAGCTAACCAAGGAGCAACGCATAGCAAGAGGTAAGGAATTGCTTGAAGAGGTTGGTCTTCCCGCTGAATTCTTTGATAAATATCCGAGAACCTTGGGCGGCGGTGAACGCCAGCTTGTGTCGGTGGCCAGGGCTCTTGCTACTGATCCGGAGCTTATAATACTGGATGAGCCCACCTCCGCATTGGATGTATCCATACAGGCAAAGGTTATAAGCAAGTTAATAGAATTGCAAAATGAGAAAGATCTGGCTTATCTTTTTATTACTCATGACCTTAGCCTTATGCGTAATGTGGCGGATAAGGTAGCCATACTCTATCTGGGCCGTCTTTGTGAGCAAGCGCCAGCTGCAGATTTCTTTGAGAAACCCTTGCATCCCTATACGCAAATGCTGCTATCCTCCATACCTGTTGCTACTGCTGAGGAAGAGGATATGAAGCCGGTAAAGATACTCTCAGAGGGTGAAATACCTTCGCCTGTCAATGTACCGCCGGGATGTGCATTCCATATGCGTTGCCGTGATAGATTGCCTATATGTGACAAGGAGCAGCCTTGCATGAAGGAAGTTTCCCCTGGTCATTTTGTATGCTGCCACTTGTTTGATAATCAATAATGAAAATGTGTGCATAAGATGCACACACAAAAGACAAACAACATTTCATTATTCTTTCTTAGTGAAATCGGAGGGAACCTATCGTAGGTTTCCTCTTGACATTATTAATATTTCTTTTCCTGTGTATAAAAGTTAATTGTGTTGATTGCCAAAAGCTGGACTGTTGACGGCGTGTTATTCACCCACTTATGAGGAAGCGTAGAACTGTAATGAGCGCAGTCGCCTGCATTAAGCTGATACTCTATGTGATTTACCCACAACGTCAGAACTCCTTTTAAAACGTAAACAAATTCCTCTCCCTCATGGGGATACGCCAGCGATTCGCCGCCGCCTGTCTTTAACGGCAGAAGCTCTATGTACCTTGGGAGAAAGGAGCTTTCGTTTTCAATATTACTCAGGTTATAGTGTACATAATTACTCTCGTCTGCCAGATCTACCCGCCGCTGATATTTACGCAAGACAGGGTCGCCAGAGGCTGTGGGCGCCCCTATGAAGTATGTGAGTTTTACCCCTAGCGCTTCCGCAACACTATCGAGGGACTCCACCGTAATAAGAGTTTGTCCACGCTCAAACTGAGAAAGATATGCCACAGAAAGGTTTGTTGCTGCAGCGATGTCTTTTAATGTAAGCCCCTTCGCAAGGCGAAGTTCCTTTACTTTTTTCCCTATTCCTAAATTCATTGGATAACCTCTAAAGCAGAAAGTGCATTATCATTGCGCGATGCATCGGCCATCAGCTTTGCAACGAATATCTTTGTTGTATATTGAGTTTCATTCCAGTACCTGTAACACTTTGAAGACATAAAATGCGCCGAGTCGGCTGGGTATAGATCCTGTATATCCCCACCTATATCTAAGGTCAGTATTCCGTCGATTACATAGATAAACATCTCTCCATCATGGCACAGCGTATCCGGAAGCACGCCTCCAAACGGGATAACAGTTTGCATTGAAGGGATTATGTTTGAATGTTCAAAGTGGGTAAGGCTGGTTTCAAAACGCTGTGAGTCAAGTTTGTGAAAGAGGTAGTCATAGCCTCTGATAATTATGGGTGTTTTATTTGCTGCCTCCTCTATAAACAAAGTAGATATGCCAGTGTCAAGGCAGTTAGCTATTTGTTCCAGCGTATCCAAAGACGCCGACGTCAATCCGCGCTCCAGGAGCGACAGGTAACCGCTGGTGAGGTTCGCAAGGTCGGCAAGCTGTTTGAGTGTGAGTTTATGCTGAAGCCGAAGCCGCTTCACATTGCTACCTACAAGCTCTTTTACTTCCATGGCATATCTCCTATTATTTAATGAGGTTAAATTAATTTTACCATTATAATCTAAAATGAGCAATGGCAATTAAGATCCGATAAACCAATCTCCCCTCCTCCCTACCCCTTACCTCATCCTCATCATCCTCGCAAACCTGCTTACCACAATCACCGCGACTACTATCGCAATAACTGCGAAGGCCGCAAGGGCGCTTATCCACCATTGGCTCATGGCGCGCTTCTGCTCCTCCTCGGCCTTTTTCTCGGCGTCGGTCTTTTCGCCCTCTATTACGGGCTTTTGTATCTCGGTGGCGAAGTCTACGCTCACCGCGTATTCCTCCCCCGCGTCGTCCTTGTAGGATATGGTGTAGACGCCTGTGGTCTTGCCGTAGCTTTCGGTGTAGCCCTCGGTCATGGAGAGCATACCCACGAATACCTTCAGCTCACCGTAGCCCGCCTGCCCCGGCTGAATGTCCCCTAAAAACACGCTTGACGTGGGGAAAAGCCCTGCGCCGGTCAGGTTCACGGTGACGTTCCTGAGCGGGCTTTTGCCTATGTTAAACACGTTGGCGGGCAGGGTAAAGGTCTCGCCTGCGGTGACGCTCTTGGGCAGGGATATGGAGTCGTATGTCATTTCCGCGGGCTGGGTGACGTTCACGAGGAACTGCCGCGTGGCAGTGTAAACGCCGCCGTAAAGATCGACGTAATCCAGAGTTATGAAAAACGCCCTGCTCCCCGCTATTACGTCCTTTGTGGTGCGCATTTTAAACGCGGCCTCGGCGCCTTCGCCGGAGGCTATGTTATCGAGCAGTATGGCGTTGTTGGTGTCGTAGGGCAGTATGCCATCGGCTTCGCTGCCGTATGTAAGCCTGACGCTTCTTGCGCGTATGCTGCCTATGTTGTCTATTTTGACATTCACGGAAAATTCCCCGTCCCCGCCGACGGTATCGGGCGTTATCTCGCAGGCCGATATGAACAGCTCCGGCTTTTCGGCTGCCTCCTTGGCGTCGGGGTCCTTGGGCTTTTTGCCGTCTGAAACCGTCACGAACACGGTAAAGCTCTGCTGCTTCTGCTGGCCCAGCACGTCGAGGTAGTCCGCCTTCAGCGTGACGGGATACGAGCCGTTTATCCGCCCCTTAACAAGCGGTATTTCGAGCATGAACACATACCGTCCCCAGCCGGCTGCGGTCTGGGAATAGTTGCCGAAAACGAAGGGGCTGTCCGCCGTCGCGCCGAGGTCGGCGGTTACCGTCACCTTGCCGTCATAGGTTTCGCCTATAAGCGGGAATATAATGTAGCAGCAGCCGTTCACTATGCGGGGCACATAGCCCTGCTGGTATGTTCTATCCATGCCGTTGTACAGGCTCCAACTGTCTATTATCAGCTTGTCCGCCACCGGGGTAGGCTCCGGCGTGGGCTCCGGCGTAGTTACAGGCGCTTGGGTCTCCGCGGGCGGCGTTTCCGTTCCCTCAGCAAAAGCGGCGATGGGCAGCGCGAGCAGCAATATAGCCATCAGCGCCGCAAATAATCGGTTCATATACTTTCCTCCCGTATCATGGTCATAACTCCCGCGTCCATCTCGCACACGGTGTCGCAAAGCTCGTCTATATCCCCCTGATTGTGGCTGGCAAGCAGTATTGTCTTGCCCTGCTCCTTGAGCCCCTTTATGAGCTGCCGCATCTCCCGAACGCCATGCTTGTCAAGGCCGTTGAGCGGTTCGTCTAAAATGAGCAGCGCGGGATCCTCCATTATGGCCTGGGCTATTCCTAACCTCTGCCGCATACCGAGGGAATACTTGCCAACGGGCTTTTTCATCAGCGGGTCGAGCCCCACGCGGCGGATTGCGGCGGCTATATCCTCAAGCCCTATCTTTTTATTCAGCGAAGCCAATATCTCAAGGTTCTTCACGCCGGTCATATTGGGCAGAAACCCCGGCGTTTCGATTATCAGGCCGAGGCCGGGCGGGAAGTCCACGTCTTTGCCCACCCGCTTGCCGTTGACTATGACTTCGCCCTCGGTGGGGATGAGAAAGCCGCATATACACTTCATAAGCACGGTTTTGCCGCTGCCGTTGTTGCCCACTATGCCGTGTATCTTCCCCTTTTCAAAATCGCGGGAGACGTTCTTTAATACCCGCTCCTGCCCGAAGTCCTTGGATAGGTTTTTGACCGAAATAATGTTCATGCTTCAGTACCGCCAAAGTTAAAGTTGTAATTCCGCACCGCCCGAAGGGAAAGGAAAAAGCACAGGGCGATGAGCATTGCGAATATAAGATACGTCTGCCATAGCCTTGGCAAAAGATCGTAGCCGAAGTTGTGCATGTGGTATGTGGCCTGATTCAGCGGCGAAAGCCAGCCCACCGCAACGTTGGCCTTATACATGAGCGCATCCGGCAGTTTGAATATGGCCTTTATGGTCTGGGGGTTGAGTAAAAAGCCGAACAGGCTGAACGCGAACACTGCGGCTATCCCCGCAAGCTGCCCGCGCCGCAAATTGAACAGCAGCATTACGAACACCATGAGCAGGGTGTAAAGCAGCATCAGCAGGAATATGGTCGCCATGCATTCATACGGGCGGCTCATCTCAAGCGTTTTCACCAGCGCGGGCAGGGCTACCTTTTGCCCTGCGCCGGAGTAGCCGAGGATTGCGGCGGTCTCAGACCACATATCCCCCACAAAGCTCTGCCGCATACAGACCAGGGAGGTGGAGATCAGTATGAACGCAAGGTATATAAGCGTGGCCAAGGCGATATACGCCGCCTGCCCCATGAGCCATGTCTTGCGGTCTATGCGCATGAGGTAAAAGGGCGTGGCGCTTGATATGAAAGGCATGTCTGCAAAGAGCAGCAGCAATAGCAGCGAGGAAAGAAGTATTGAGTTGCTGTCCCCGAACGTCCACACAAACGCCTCCACAAGCTGCATGGTGGTATCGTACTCTTTAGCGAACTTCACGGCCTTGTCGGACAGCAGGAAGCAAAGCACTAAGGCGAGGCAGAAGGTGATTACTATTCTTGGGTTTTTGTGCCAACGGCGGAAGTTGTACCGGGTCACGGCAAGAATCTGCTTCGGCTTCATATCCTCTCCAGCCTCCTTTTCGCGGCGTATGCAAAGGCAAGGGCCATCAGCAGGCTGAACTCTGTCAGCAGCACTGCCACGCCTATTTTACCGAACACCCACCTTGGGGACGGGTTCAGCCATTCCCGGGGGTACAGTACGAAGAGCTTATCGAAGTACCGCTCATACAGGATTATTAGCAGATAGAACAGCACGAAGGGCGAGGCGTAGGCCATATATTTGCTGTCGGTAAGCGCGGCGAAGGTCATGCCCGTCAGCGACCAGAAGGCCCCCGAGGCAAAGAACATGAGCGCAGTCTCCATTAGGTTGCCAAAGTAATTCGGCACGGTTTCTCCGGCCTTAGGGTAGGCTTCCATGGGCAGGAACATGAGCGCGGCAAAGCCGTAGGCTATGAATATCCCCAATGCCAGCGTCAGCCCGCCTGAAACGGCGCAGCCCACGGCCTTCCCCGCGATATACCGCGGCACGGTGGTGCGGGGCAGGTATTCCTTTATGAAGCCGCTTTTAACATCGTCAATGAAGGACGCGGTATAGGGCAGCGCGGCGAGTATGGGCAGGGCCAGCGCCATGGCGTCCGACGACAGCGCGCCCATGATAAGGTCGCTGTGGTAGCCGGGGGAAAGCAGCTCCGCCGAACGGAACCCCGCCAGTATGCCCTGAACCGAGGAAAGAAGGAGTATGAGGGTGGTTCCGACTGTACTGATGATAAACCCACGGCTGAATATGGCCTGCCGCAGGCCGGCGCAAATGGCTCGTTTCATGGGTTCGCTCTCTCCTTTCCGTGACTTTGGGTAATAGGGAAGGGGGCATAATCATTTTCACGTCTAATATTGACTCCGAAATGATTATAGGTTCTCAATATCCTAAAGTGCGATCAACAATGGTGCCATCTAATGCGTTTGCAGTGACCAAAGGCTGCACGTCAAAAGATTCGGTCAACATATAGTCGCTGGTTTGGCCATATTCGGCGTTTTGCTTGTCGATATATTCATGATCAAATTCGATAGTACGCTGTCCATAAAAATCCCAAACCGGGATCAAAAGATACTTATCTTGAGAATTTTTATTTATTACTCTTGCATAGCCAAGAACTATCTTATCAATCTTATAGCTTATCTTTCGAATACCGTTATCAAACGGCGTGGAGAAAAATTCAACCGATTTTTGCCCTAATTGTGCTGCTGCGTGAGAAACCATATCATTAAACGGATACAGCTTTACATTTTGACTTACCATATCTTGAATTACCGTATTCCCGTACCAATAAACACCGACAATTCCGGTATCATCAATATGTATGCGTATCCTCTCCGCATAAAACGGTTTGCTGTAAGCACCTTCACAATAGTTGTTATCGTAAGCGCATGGGATACCGGAAACTGTGCGCGTAAAAGTGACCGCATACGCCGTTTTACTTAAGTTTGCTTCCGAGTTGTTTTCATATTCGTTTTCTCCCAGCCGGCTTGTCGATGAAATCGCACAAAAATCCATATAGTTCACGCCGATCCTATCCAGGAATTGTTCAGCTTGATCAATTGCCTCGTCAGGCGTTGTGGCAAGTATCATTTTATCTATGCCTCTATCAGCATATTCATCATACTCGCGGTTTTCCATTTCAAAGATCAGCCAAATCGGATAAATGTCATTCCCGTTCGTTACCCAAATACTGGCTTTCTCGCCGTTCCCCAAAACTGAGTAAGCGTGCAGGCCTTCGGATGAGGTTAAATAGTCTTTTACCGATACGGAAGAAATTTCAGGCTTATCCGGCGCTTTTGCAATTTGCTCCTTAATTACGTCGATCCTATTCATTAGCTCCTGTTCAGTCAATAACCCCGTCTCTTCGTAAATTTCCTTTCCCGATTGCACCTCTGCAAGCTGCTGCTGTGCCGGGAGTAATAGCTTTTCCATCAATTCTGCCTTGGAGAGTTCAATATCATTTTTTGACAAAACAGCGCCCTCTCCGAACAGAATATTGATAACCTTTTCTATCTGCTGCTCAGTAAACGGAGCTATTTTAGCAGAATAAACCGGCAAAGCATCATTGTCTGTAAAAACAATTCCCGCATCGGTGGTCACTTTTATCTTACCATTGGAGGATGTATGTTCATAGAAATATTTCTCAGGGATATTAAGTGATCGGGGACTGATGCTATCCTCTTTAAGTGATTCATCCATTACGGAACTACCCTTGTTTCCCACTTGCTCAATCTCCGGCGTGGGCTGGCAGGCCGTGGTGAAGCAGCACGCCAAAAGCAGCGCCGACAGCAGCGCGGCAAGTATTTTTACCGGGGCTTTGCTTCTGTGCGCGCCGAACACGCCCCGCACCCTGCGCTCCGCGTCCTTTTCCGCGGAGGAAAGCGCCATGCCCAGCACCGAATTTACGCGGTAGGGCTGAGAGAATAGCGCAAGCAGCGTCATGGCGTACTCGCGGCGTTCAGCGCCATTGAGCCGCGCCGTAACCGCGCTGTCGCAGGCGGTCTCCATGTCCTTCATCAGCTCCCGTTTCATAAGCCACACCACGGGGTTGAACCAATAGACGCAGGTGAGCAGGAGCAGCAGCAAGGCAAGCAGGTGATCCCGCCGCCTGTAATGCATAAACTCGTGGCGAAGGGCGTATGCAAGCTGCGCTTCCGAAAGCGTGTCGGTGATATTTGCGGGAAGCAGTATCATAGGCTTTAGGCTAACCGTAAGCGCAGGCGAGTATATTCCCGCCATGCTTTGCAGCGGCAATTTGTGCGCAATGCCGAGCTCGGCACAGCATGCATCATATATATCGCGCATCCGTGCATCCGTCGGCAGGGTGTTGTGCGCAACGGCACGGCGCATACTCCTTTCGCTAAACAGCAGCCTTGCGGCGCGGAACGCCATGCCCGCGATCCATAGCGCCGTCAGCGCGTCCGCCCAGCTCGATACAGGCTTGCGCTTTGGCGCGGCTGC
>OIEN01000840.1_pt1 | contig 16010 bp, 15 predicted proteins | sample 1581741 | NCBI WGS metagenome assembly OIEN01 (sample SAMN01760944, study PRJEB22395) | human gut metagenome | reverse complement strand
CAGTATTATATTTTCTGCTTCCTTCGTCAATCTATGCATATATAGGAATTCTTGGTGGAATCGGTGTAGGATTTTCAGCACAATATGGCTGGCAGGCAGTATTTAACACATTTGGTGCTTTAGCCATTGCTGCAGAGACATATGGACTACAAGGAGCGGTTAGTCTTAGAGTGAGTCAAAATGTTTTTGGTGTTGTGTTTGCTTTAGCATTTTGTGTTATATTTTATTGGTTTATGCCTAAAAAAAAGGAAAGTGAGGTGACCGTACATGCAGAGTGAAGTGAATCAGGAAGAAAATTTGAATAGAATTATTACGGTTCCTAATCTTCTTTCTTTTTTCGGCTTTGTCTGATTCCGGTAATTATATGGAGTTATTGTGTAAAGAAAAATCCTCTGTTAGCTGGTGAAATCTTATTGCTGTCTGGTCTTACGGATCTTGCTGATGGATATATCGCAAGAAGATTCCATAGGATTAGTAATTTAGGAAAAATACTTGATCCGGTGGCTGATAAGCTGACACAGGCAGCGATGTTAATCTGTCTGTTTACTCGTTTTCCGCATGTGCTTCTTTTAATCGTAATAATGGCAGGTAAGGAGCTGTATATGGTAGTCAGTGGATGTCTTGTGATACGAAAGACAGGAAAAGTACATGGTGCAGACTGGCATGGAAAGATAGTAACCTTTTTATTATATGGAACTGCAGCGGTGCATATTATATGGTTCCACATTACACCGATGGTATCAGATCTGTTGATTGGTTTGTGCGCTATAATGATGGTCATATCGGTCGCTCTGTATATTATCCAGAATACCAGGACTCTTAAGGGAGAGACTGTATAAGCAATTTTATATTGCAATGACTAGAAAAATATTTAGGAGAACGAGGAGGCGGAAGTGATGAAGGAAATTTATCAGCAGACGGTAGAAGAGGTTCTTGAAAGGGTGAATGGCAAGAAATCTGGGCTTACGAGTGAACAGGTGAAAAGATCCAGAGAAAAGTGTGGGTGGAATGAACTTACAGAAGGAAAGAAGAAAGGTATCCTGCAGATTTTCTTTGAACAGTATAAGGATTTTCTTGTACTGATTCTAATTGCATCAGCAATCATATCTGGTATGCTTGGAGATGTGGAAAGTGCGGCAGTTATCGTGACGGTTATTACGATCAATGCAATCTTGGGAACAAGACAGACGGTAAAAGCAGAACAATCTCTGCAGAGTTTAAAGAATCTTTCTGGCCCGGAGGCAAAAGTATTGCGTGATGGTACAGTCGTTCAAATTCCGGCAAGAGAACTGGTTGTTGGAGATGTGATACTGCTTGAAGCAGGAGATATGATTCCGGCTGATGGAAGACTGATTGAAAATGCAAGTCTTAAGATTGATGAGATGGAGAGCGCGAGAGTGGTCGATGGTGTGCAGCTTTACAATTACTGGGGCTACAACACAGTATCATTTTTTGCACCGAATACCAGCTATGCCTTCAACGAGGAGCACAACCACGAGGGAGACGAGCTGAAATCGCTGATAAAGGCTTTAAAGGAAAATGGCATAGAGGTCATTCTTGATGTGGTGTTCAACCATACCGCTGAGGGAAATGAGATGGGACCGTGCTTCTCCTTCAAGGGAATAGACAATAACGTGTACTATATGCTTACACCGGATGCACACTACTACAATTTCAGTGGCTGTGGAAACGTTATGAACTGTAATCATCCTGTTGTGCGCAACTTTATCATAGACTGTCTGAGACACTGGGCCATTGAGTACAGAGTGGATGGCTTCAGATTTGACCTGGCTTCCATTCTCGGAAGAGACCAAAACGGTGCACCTATGGCCAATCCGCCGATTCTTGAGTCGCTGGCATTCGACCCGGTACTTGGCAAGATGAAGCTCATCGCAGAGGCCTGGGATGCAGGCGGACTGTATCAGGTGGGAAGCTTCCCGTCATGGAACAGATGGGCTGAGTGGAACGGCAGATACAGGGATGACATGAGAAGCTTTTTAAAGGGCGATGACGGTATGGCGGGAAATGCCATCACACGTATCACCGGCTCACGCGACCTTTACAGCCCGGAGAGCAGAGGACACAAGGCATCAGTCAATTTCCTGACCTGTCATGATGGCTTTACACTGTATGACCTTTACTCATACAATGAAAAGCACAATGAGAAAAACGGCTGGAATAACACAGACGGAGACAACAACGGACATAGCTGGAACTGTGGCGCAGAGGGCGAGACAGACGATCCAAATGTAAACGGACTTAGAAGGCGCCTTATAAAGAATGCATTTGCAGCACTTTTGTGCAGCCGTGGCCCGGCGATGTTTTTTGCGGGAGATGAGTTCTGCAACACCCAGTTTGGAAACAACAATGCGTATTGTCAGGACAATATCATTTCATGGCTCGACTGGAGCAGGCTTGAGGAATTCAAGGAAATCCATGATTTCGTGCGTCATATGATTCAGTTCAGGAAAGAGCATCCTATACTCAGAAAGATGACAAAGCCTTCATCCTGCCAGTTTCCGGAAATCAGTGTGCACAACGGTACACCGTTCAATGCCTCAACGGATTACAAGACAAAGCTTATCGGCATCATGTATGCCGGAAGAAATGAGGAGGACACGGAGGATGATATTGTATTCTATTGCATGAACGCATATTGGGAGCCGCTTGTGATGCAGCTTCCGGTGCTTCCGAACGGAAAACACTGGCATGTGGACACCAACACCAATGCAGAGTATTTTGACGGAGAGGACTTCACGGAAAAGACAGAGCTTTTGGGTGTCAACACCATAAGAGTTCCTGCGAGAACCACGATAATACTTGTGGCAGAGTAACAATAAAATCTGTTGCCTGCATGCAATTCGATGTATACATTAGTGACCCGTACTACACCGATTAATCATAAATGAGGGGCAAAATAGTTTTTGACCCTCATATCATATATATAGTAAAAACAGCCCGGCACACATTGTGATATGTGCACCGGGCTGTTTTTCGTTACGGTTTTGGCTTAGACTGTAACATTTCCCCCTTTCATTTCTCAATATATTTTATGTGACATTTGCATCAGCAGCCGGTGATGGTTGTGAAGTGATACCGGAAGGCCTTGTATATATCACATAATCAGTTGTGAGTTGGACAAATTTCGTCTGTGAATCCAAGAAAATAATTGGGTGTGACACCAAAAATTGTACTTAGATGGCAAATGACAAAAATGTCAGGCACTCTACGGCCTGTCCTGTAGCCTGAAATAGTTGATTCTGCACAGCACATGATTTCAGAAAGAGCAATGTTGGTCAAGTTGTTGAGCCTCATCAGATAATCAAGCCTGTTAGGCACAGTTGTACTAATGGTTGATAGTTGCTTTTCTTGTAAAAAGACATTAATTTTATTCATAAACAAATTGTAACACAATAATCATAAAAAGCAACAAATATCTGAAAAAATACGAAAAAAATAGAAAACTTAAAATTACAATTTTAAATCCAGCCACCATCAAAAGTGATTATCTGTCCGGTCAGGTAATCAGGTGCAGTGATAACGGAGTAAGCCATATCTGCGACCTCACAGGCTGTGGCAAAGCGTCCGGCAGGGATTTCATCGGCAAGCTCAGCACGTTCTGTCTCATCAAAGCAGCGGTTCATATCGGTATCTATGACACCGCAGGCTATAGCATTTACCGGAATATGCGATGGCGCAAGCTCCTTGCCGAGTGCCTTGGTAAATGCATTTATACCGCCCTTGCAGGCTGAGTATGCCACCTCGCAGGATGCTCCGACATTGCCCCAGACAGAGGAAATCTGTAGTATCCGGCCACATTTATCTGCAACCATATAAGGGATGACGAGCTTTGTGAAGTTGAAAACACCGGTCAGATTTATCGCCACGATATTGTTCCATTCCTCCGGTGTCATGTCGCTCAGCAGCCCGATATGCGATATGCCGGCATTGTTAATGAGCACATCTATATGGCCAAAATGGGAAATGGTATTCGTAACCATATCCTTGGCAAAGAAAAAGTCTCCTACATTTCCGGTGTAGCATAGCACCTCAATTCCGTATGCACAGTGAAGCTCATCAGCCAGAGCCTTTAGCCTGTCAGATGAATTGCGGCAGCAAAGCGAGAGGTTATAGCCACAGGAAGCCAGCTTTTTGGCAATGGCGGCACCGATACCGCGTGAAGCTCCGGTTATTATAGCTGTTTTGTTTATGTGATTTATGTGATTGGTGTGATTTGTCTGATTTATGTGATTTATGTGATTTGTGTTATTTATCTGATTTATCTGATTTATGTTATTTGTCTGATTTGTCATGATATTCTCCTGATAATTTATATACCATGGTGCTAAGCCGGTCGCTGCGCTGCTGGGCCGGCTTCATAGTATAAAAAAATAATTACGTGATTAAATTACAGTTTAGTCATGGGTATGATACCTTGCTGTGAGGCTGGGCACAATAGTGTAAATTTTTATCTTATACAGCATAAATCATACCATAAATATATATTATGGGGTAGACAAAATTTATACATTGTGATATTATTTAATAGTTGCAAAACGAATTGCAGACGGCGTGTGGCTCAGTTTGGTAGAGCGCTACGTTCGGGACGTAGAGGTCGCAAGTTCGAATCTTGTCACGCCGATTTATTTATGGATGTAACTGAATAGTTATCGACTGTATTATTTTGGAGCACGCGCATAGCGTGTTTTTTTTTGTTACCGTTCAGTGTGAATAGTAACTTTTTTATATTTTTCTGAAAATTCACTTTTTATGTCCTTTTATTTAGAAAATGCTGGATTTTTCAATTATCATAATGTACAATAGCCATAGGTTGATAGCATAGCAAGCGGGCCTTGTGGAGCTGAAACCGCAAAAATTCGCAAAACAGCACCCAAAATCCCGCCAAAAATCCGGAAAAGAGCAGGAAAAAGTAGCTGAAACCGCTGAAATCCCCCAAACAGCACCCCAAACCCAGCCAAAAATCCGAAAAAGAGCAGGAAAAAAGTAGCTGAAACCGCAGAAATTCCACAAACAGCACCCCAAACCAGCCCAAAAAGAGTCAAGTCCAAATTTGTGTGTAAATTCATCTTCCAGCTATATTAGTCCGTCTATGCTGCCTTTATCTTCAGGAGATTTGATTGAATGGAGCTTAGTTTGTCATAGTATTCTTTCATATCAAAAATTCTGTGACTGACACTCCAATCATTATGATCATCATGAAGAACTGCACAAATCAGTCGTATAATAGATTCCGTATTAGGGAAAATCTGAATGACCTTTTCTCGTCTTCTGATCTCTCTGTTTTCACGCTCTATTATGTTGCTGGTTCTTAATGCAATACGATATTTTGAAGGTAATGCCATGATTGTAATGCTATCTTCAAACCCTTCATCAAGGATAACCATTGCTTCATTTGCAACATCCTGATATTCATCGTATATTGATTCTTTTAGGCGACGGGCTTCTTCAATAGTAGTTGCATTGAACATATCTCGCAATTCAGAAGCTAAACCAGTGCTGTATTTTTTGGGACACTTATCTATGATATTTCTAGTAAAATGAGCCTGACAACGCTGCCATGAAGAACCAGAGAAGCATTCCTTTATTGCTTCAACAAGCCCTGCGTGTGCATCTGATATCACAATATCCACGCCACGTAAGCCACGACTTTTAAGACTTTCAAAGAAGTCCTTCCAGGTGTTTACTTTCTCAGAATCATATACTTCAAAACCGAGTACTTCCTTGTGACCTGTATTGTTTATCCCAATAGCGACAAACAATGCTTTGGACTTGACACGATGATCTTCGCGAACTTTTAAATATATCGCATCAACAATAATAAATGGATAATGTTCCGGTAATAAACGTTCTTTGAAATGTTTAATTGGAACATCAAGTTCCTTACAAATTTCAGAAACAGTAGATTTAGAGAAAGACTCTCCACAGAGTTCTTCAGTTACTTTTTTGACATTTCTGGTTGATATACCCTGCACTACCATTTCCATCATGGTTGTAATTAAAGCTTGCTCATTACGCTGGTAATTCTCGAATAAGGAAGTCTTAAATGGGACATTACGATGTCTAGGAACTTGTAATTCAATCTTTCCGATGCGAGTAGTTAATGACCTTGTCCGGGTTCCGTTTCTGTAATCAGAACGTTCTTGTGAACGTTCATAGTTATTAGCACCAAGTTGTTCGGTAGATTCAGCTTGAAGAACCTGATTAAGTAAAGCTTCCATAAGTTTGCCAAAAGCTTCATCCTTAGTTTCTGAAAAAAGTCCTACAAAAAAATCACTATCTAATGTAAAATGTAATTGAGCCATGAGTTTCATCCTTTCAATTATGTTTTGTGTGGTAACTTAATTATAACTGAAAGATGAGCACTTGGCTCTTTTTATATAGATTTGTAATTTACACCATTATATAGACATTATCCCAAAAAGCCGAAAAAGAGCAGGAAAAAGTAGCTGAAATCCATTAAAATCATAAAACAGCTCCAAACTATAGTCGGTTTATATATTTATATTGTGCTATCAAACAAATGGAGACCATAATCTCCACTTTTGAAGATAAATGACAGTTTTCATTTATCATATTCCCCACAAAAACAATTGAATTACTGTTAGAATCACATACATGGCATCACATGATGCAAAGAGTTAGGAGGAAAATAAAATAAGTTCAATAGATAATAGAATCCATTGGTTGGAAAGTGAGATATTAGAGATTCAGGAAAGACTGGAGACAATCACTGAGGAAGGAACAATTTATCCTACACAAAAAGATGGAAATGTTAAATGGTATGTTTGGAAAAATGGCAGAAGAGAGTATTTATCAAAGAAAAATGATAAAGAAATCAGAAATCTTGTCAATAAAAAATATATGGAGCTTTATCTGAAGGACACAATAAATGAGCTCAGACTACTTGAGACAAACAGGAAGGCCCGGAAAAAATATAAAACCGATTATGCCCAGAAAATGTTGAAGCAAAAACATTATAGAAGTATACTTTTAGCAGTTGATGAGAAGGAAAATGAAAAGTCACAGGTTCCTAACCCTGAAGCTCTCAAGTTTTATACTAAAATGGGAATTATAGTGCGGTCAAAATCAGAAGTAATTATTGCGACAGCCTTGTATGATAATAATATCAAGTTTGAGTATGAAAAACCGATTAAAATATCAGATGTTATTTATTATCCCGATTTTACGGTTGAGAAGAAAAATGGCGACATAATTCTGTGGGAACATCTTGGCTTGATAGACAATCCTGATTATCGAAATAAAGCTTATCGAAAGATATTGAAATATAACGAAAATGGATATTATCAGGGAAAAAATCTTATATTGACATATGAAACAGCGGAAAGTCCATTGGACCCAATGGATGTAGAGCATGAAATAGAAAAAATGTGCAGGTGATAAATGCTCAAAAAAATACGAAGAAAATTTATAGCCATAGCAATGTTATGAGTTTCAATTGTTCTTATTGCAATTGTAGACACGATAAACATCGCAAACTATATAAGTACAAACGAGGCGTTGGATGCACGTCTTAAGCTGATTGTCGGAAACGGAGGAATATTCCCGGATCTTTTAGAACAGAAAACATGGGAGTGGAAGGTAATAAAATCGACAGTATAAATGCTGAAAACACAAACACCGGTACAGAAAACACAAACACCGACAAATTCGGCAATACAGCAGATGAAAGTACAAATAAAGGGACTCCAACGCTCAAAGAGCCACCATCCGGATGGATAGATGTACAGCCACCGGAGGATATGAATTTATAATCGTATTGTAAATTAAAAATATTTTTTTACATGCATTTTACACACTAATGATTTTGCATTTTACATTTCCCCATTACTATATCAGTTGTAACAAACAAAGAAAAAAATTCAAGAAAGTAATGAAAGAGGAAATTAAAATGAAAAATCGTATGAAAAAACTTTTAGTTTTAGCAACTGCTGCAACAATGATGACAGCAGCATTTACAGGATGTGGCTCAAGCTCAGACGGAGCAGACAACAATGCAGATACAAGCGCAGATGAAGGTACATCAAATGAGAACTTAAGCGGTTCACTTTCACTTGCAGGAAGTACTTCAATGGAGAAGCTTTGTGAGGCGCTCAAGGAGTCATTCATGGAGAAAAATCCTGGAGTAACAGTAACAGTAGAGTATACAGGCTCTGGTTCAGGAATCGAGTCAGTAACAGCAGGAAGCGTAGATATCGGAGATTCATCAAGAGCACTTACAGATGATGAGAAAGCAAACGGTGTTGAGGAAAACATCGTAGCAATCGACGGAATCGCAGTAATCACAGACAAGGACAACTCAGTAACAGAGCTTACATCAGATGACTTAAAGAAAATCTACACAGGTGAGATTTCAAACTGGAAAGACCTTGGTGGAAAAGATGAGGCAATCGTAGCAATCGGCCGTGAGGCAGCTTCTGGTACAAGAGGAGCCTTCGAGGAGCTTCTTGATGTAAAGGATCAGTGCAAATATGCACAGGAGCTTGACTCAACAGGAGCAGTTCTTGCAAAGGTAGGCTCAACACCGGGAGCAATCGGATATGTTTCACTTGACGTGCTTGATGATACAGTAACAGCAATGAAAATTGACGGAGTAGAGGCAACAGAGGAAAACATTGTAGCAGGCAAATATCTCCTTTCTCGTCCATTCGTAATGGCTACAAAGGGCAAGATTGACGAGCAGAACGATATTGTTAAAGCTTGGTTTGACTATGTAAATTCAGATGAGGGGCAGGCAGTTATCAAGAAGGTAGGTCTTATCCTCCCTCAGTAGAAATAACGGTCATAGTAATAATACAAAATACAGACATCGATACGAGACGTCGCTAGTAAGTATAAGTAAAAAAATAATACAAAATACAGACATCGATACGAGACGTCACTAGTAAGTATAATTATAAAAAATAATACAAAATACAGACATCGATATTAGACATCAGTATTAATACATATCGATAAGATACAGGGTTTCCTCAGGAAATGGCAGGTTTCCTGGGGAACTTTTTGAAACAAGGAGTATCAAATGAAACATAAATCCATAGTAGAGAATGTTGCCAAAATAATATTCACGGTATGTGCGGTTGTGGCAATATTCGCAGTATTATCAATAACAATTTATATGTTCCTTAAAGGCGCGCCGGCATTTTTCAAGGTCGGAGTGTTAAACCTCTTATTCGGAACAAAATGGGCGCCGACAGCGGCAGACCCAAGCTACGGAATATTGTACATAATCCTTACATCCATCATAGGAACAGCAGTATCTATACTCATAGGAGTACCGATTGCTCTTCTTACGGCAGTATTTCTCACTGAGGTGTCAAACAAAAAGCTCTCAGCGGTAGTGCAGCCGGCAGTAGAGCTGCTTGCAGCCATTCCATCAGTAATCTATGGACTTTTGGGACTTATGATACTTAATCCGGTATTATACAAGCTGGAGAAACATGTTTTTGCAAACTCAGCAACACATCAGTTTACCGGCGGATCAAATCTGCTTGCAGCAATCATAGTGCTTGCAATCATGATTCTTCCTACGGTAATCAACATGAGCGTATCATCAATACAGGCAGTACCGCAGCAGATGAGAGCGGCATCACTTGCTCTTGGAGCAACAAAGATACAGACAATATTTAAAGTGACGGTTCCTGCAGCAAAGTCAGGAATCATGACAGGAATTGTGCTCGGAATAGGTCGTGCGCTCGGAGAAGCGATGGCTATCAACATGGTAGCCGGTGGAACGGTAAGCTTTCCACTTCCGTTCAACTCAGTGCGTTTCCTTACCACACAGCTCGTCAGCGAGATGGGATACGCCAGCGGACTTCACAGACAGGTGCTTTTCTCAGTAGGTCTTGTGCTTTTTGTGTTTATCATGATAATCAACCTCACCCTTATGAAACTCAAAAAGAAAGGAGCTGTGGAAAATGACTAGTATAAATGGAAAACGCCGCAGAATAGGCGATGATGTAGTATACTTTTTCATATATCTGTGTGCAGCATTATCGGTAGTGCTGCTTGCGGGAATCATCATATATGTATTTGTCAGGGGAATCGGCCAGGTAAACTGGCAGTTTCTGACCAGCGAGACATCTGTCTTAAGAGGCACTGTCGGAATAGCGGGAAACCTGCTCAATACACTTTACATCATAATTATCACCATGCTCATAGCAACTCCTGTCGGAGTGGGAGCAGCTGTGTACTTGAATGAGTATGCAAAGCCGGGTAAGCTCGTATCCACAATAGAGTTTGCCACAGAGACACTTGCAGGAATACCGTCAATCATCTTTGGCCTCTTCGGAATGATGTTTTTCGGACAGACAATAGGCTTTGGCTACAGTATCCTGACAGGCTCACTGACACTGACACTCATGGTGCTGCCTCTCATCACAAGAAATACACAGGAGGCGCTTAAAACTGTACCGGACAGCTACAGACACGGCGCAGTCGGACTTGGAGCCGGAAAATGGCACACCATCCGCACCATCCTGCTGCCATCAGCCATGCCGGGAATCATCACAGGTGTTATCCTTGCAATCGGCCGAATAGTAGGTGAGTCAGCAGCGCTTCTCTTTACGGCAGGAAGTGCAGGAATGCTTCCAAAGGTTGCAAGCGGATATTTCTCAAAGATAATGCAGTCGGGTGGAACTCTTACCATCAAGCTCTACCTTGCAGCGACAAGTGAAGGAAAATTCGACCAGGCATTTGGAATTGCGGTTGTGCTTCTCGTAATCGTATTCCTTATCAATATCCTGACAAAGGTGCTGGCAAAGAAATTCCAGGCGAAGTAAACAAATCAACCTGTTATTATAATGATATGAGGGCCAAAAGGTATTTTACCCCTTTAATCATAATAATAAATTAACGAATATAGTAAATAACAAATATAATGAACTAACTAAGAAAAGAAGCTTCGATTTGATATCAGTAAATCGGAGCTCCTTTTGAGTTTCATTAAGATTATTTCTTAAACAAATCTTAATGTGTTACATAATTGGATTTTAATGTTACAATTGATACAATAAGATCAACATAAAACTTCCGGAGGCAATTATGTATAAAGTATTAGTATGTGATGATGAGAAAGACATTGTATCAGCAATCAGCATTTATTTGACCAGCGATGGCTACGAGGTAATCCCGGCGCGAAACGGGCTGGAGGCGCTCGATATAGTAAAACACAATGATGTGCATCTTGTCCTGATGGATATCATGATGCCTGTCATGGACGGCATAGAGGCGATGGTGGAAATCAGAAAAATCTCTAATGTGCCGGTCATACTGCTCACTGCCAAAAGTGAGGACACTGACAAGGTACTCGGGCTCACGGTCGGAGCAGACGACTATGTGACGAAACCGTTTAACCCGGTAGAGCTGCAGGCGAGGGTGAAGTCGCAGATCAGGAGATACATGCTTCTTGGCGCAGGCAATACAAGCGCAGGAAAGCTGGTAATCGGCGGCATTGAGCTGGATGACAAATCAAAGACAGTGACAGTTGATGGCGAGGCAGCAAATCTCACACGTACAGAGTACGATATTTTGAAGCTTCTCATGGAGCATCCGGGCGAGGTGTATTCGCCGAATCAGATATATGCAAAGGTCTGGAAGGATGAGCCGTATGGGACAGAAAACACGGTGGCGGTACATATCCGTCATCTCAGAGAAAAGGTTGAGATAAATCCGGCTGAGCCAAGGTACTTAAAGGTCATCTGGGGTCGCGGATACAAAATTGACGCTGAATAGGTGCATGCTTGATACAGCGTTGTCAAGTGAAGCACTATAAAATGGAAGGTGAATGATATGAAAAAAATATCAAGAAATCTGTGGCTTAAGCTGGCGGCATTTATAGTATGCTCGGTCATGGCGGCAGGGCTTGTTGTAACAACGTTAGTTGCAGTGTATACAAACAATTATGAAAGTACAGCACAGCTAAGGGATGAAATTCATGCGAATATTGCAGGAGCCTATAGCAGACAGATGGTGTACAATTATGAATCCGGTGATGACAATGCATTTTCGCAGATGATGGATGATACCAATCTGCAGGCCGCAGTGGTAAAGAGTAATGAAACATCAGAGGACAAGGTAGATGTAAAATCTGATGCAGCAAAGGTGTATTCAAGTGTGGATGAAATATCAAATCCGGATTATATTTTTAGCTACAAGGCAAAGAACTTAAAGTGGAACAGGCTATCATATCTGTGGGATGCAATGAGCGGCAGCTATGAAGAGTCAGACGATGCATCAAACAATATGAACAGTGAGAGAATCAGCTCAATCATGTATTCCAAGACAAATGGGCTCTTTTATCTGTGCCTGAATGATGGTACCGCTTATGTCATTCCAAAGGTGAGGGTGATGACAGGCTCTAACGATAACAGCTCGCTTGGCTTATATAAGGTAGTTGAGAAAACCGATGAGAATGGAAATAATTACTTTGCCTACGAGGAGATGTTTACAGGCCAGTCACTCGATATTACAGGCTTTGCCGAGTGGAAAAATGTAAAGTGCTATGATGAAAAAGGAAATCATATAAAGTGTGGCATGAATCTGAGTGATGACGGCGATTCGCGCTTTGATAGTGACGGCTCTTACTACGATTATGATGAGGATATTTATTATGACAGCTACGAAATCATAAAAGTGGTGGAGCAGGTGAATGAGAGCTATGAGCTTTTACCGGATACCTTTAATATATCGGATACCGGAATTGTGTACTATCCATACACCCAAACGGAAGATAAGCCTGAGTACTATTATGTGTATGCAAAGCTTCCGCAGCAGCTTCAGGAAAAGGGCGATTACTTCAATCAGGCAGACAGCTTACTTGACGTCATGGAATTTACAGAGGCTCATTTGAGTGTATTGTTTGTCATATTTATACTTGGTTTTGTGATTACAGCGGGGTATCTGCTGACAGTTGCCGGAAAATGCGAAGATTCGGAAGAAATTAAATTACGATTATATGACAGGCTGCCGTATGAGGTGATGCTTGGAGTGACAATGCTGGCAGACTTTATGGTATTTCCGGCAGGCTTTTTACTTATAAAGCAGCTTCCGGTGGTGGCACTCATTTGTCTGGCGGCAACCATGGTTTCGCTTGAAGCAATCCTGACAACATACGTAAGAATCAGGGCACATGAGTTCTGGAAGCATACATTGTGCTACTATGTTGTTAGATTTTTCTTAAAGCCTGTCAAAAAGCTATGCAGGATGGTATTTGCTCCAATCAGATACGGCTTTTCATGGATAGAAAGAAATGTACCGCTGTTTTTGATCAGTATGCTGGCATTTGGCCTTTTATGTCTGCTTGAGCTTATAGGCTTTGGCTTCATTGTAAAGCTTATAGAGCTTGTGCTGCTTATCGCATTTATCATGCAGTATGACAGGATAAGATGCGCCGCAAAGGCTATAGCAAACGGTGATTTTTCACAGCCGGTTGATACGTCAAGACTCATGCTGTTTTTCAGAAAGCATGGAGAGGATTTGAACAATGTGAGCAATGGAATAGAGGCCGCGGTATCTGAAAAAATGAAGAGCGAGCGCTTCAGGACGGAGCTCATCACAAATGTGTCGCATGATATCAAGACACCGCTCACTTCGATTATCAATTATGTGGACCTGTTGCAGAAGGAGGACATAGATAACGAGAAGGTACGCGAATATCTTGACGTTCTCGACAGACAGTCATCACGTCTGAAAAAATTAATTCAGGATTTACTTGAGGCTTCAAAGGCATCTACCGGCAGCATAAATGTAGAACTTGAGGAACTGGATGCGGCTGTTATGCTGTCGCAGGTAGCCGGAGAATACAAAGAAAAATTCGAGAAAAATAATCTTGATTTAATTATCAAAAATGACGTTACGCCTGTCATGATTCAGGCAGACGGACGACATCTGTGGAGAGTGTTTGATAACCTGATGAACAACATCAACAAATACGCCCAGCCGGGTACGAGAGTGTATATTGACATCATTCCAAAGGACAGCGGAGCCATCATAACCTTCAAGAATGTATCAGCTACACCGCTTAATATTTCAAGCGATGAGCTTAAGGAGCGTTTTGTCAGAGGAGACAGCTCGCGAAACACCGAGGGCAGTGGACTTGGACTGTCTATTGCAGAAAGTCTCATGAAGCTCATGAATGGTACTTTGGAGCTGACTGTGGACGGTGATCTTTTTAAGGTGACTTTGGAGTTTTGAGCTTTTTAAAACTATATTATATATTGAACTTATAAGACATAAGAAACAACAAAATCCGGGGCAGATGCCCCGGATTTTAAGTCATTTTTTGAGGTTTCAATTCTATATAGAACAAGATCTCTTCTTGTACCAATTTTTACATCATGCTGCTCCATATAGTATAACCCCCTCTTTATGAATATTTGAATAAAATGGATAATTTACTACCCACTTATTAAAAATCTCTTCACTTTTGGCAATTGGTTTTATGTCAATGTCATGATCCAGATTAAAGTCATATGTCATATAGGAAAGCTTCTCACCATAAGATTTAAGTTCAATATCTGACATATCAACCAAAATCATAATATCTATATCTGAGTCGGGTCTGAAATCGCCTCTGGCATATGAACCATATAGAATAATCTGTCTGACATGTGAACCATAAATTTTTTTGATTTCTTCAATGTATTGTCCAATAAGATTATACATAGCTTTTGGCATATGCTACCCCTCCTTAAAAAATAATTTTCACTCTACTATTTTATTATACCATATATTAAAAAAAATGCATTTTATATTTTACCACAAAAAGTCGGTATAAAAAGACCGGGGCATTTGCCCCGACCTTTACACGCAAACATTTCAATTGTGTAAGCGTAATATTATTATGTTTTACATCTGTACTCTATATCACATGTTTCATATTACATGTGTAATATCATATTATAGACGTGATTTAATTTGCAGATATCATCTCCAAAAACCTCTCATGAATCCGTGTATCATCATCAAGCTCCGGATGAAAAGCCAGCCCAATCTGGTTCTTATACTGCACGCCGACAATTTTGCCGTTATACTCGGCGAGTACATGTACATTATTTTTGGCGGAGTCGTCAATAGCTTCCACGTAAGGCGCCCTGATAAATGTCATGGTAAAGTCAAAGCTATTGTCAAACCTTGCTGTAGCCTCAAAGCTTCCAAGCTGTCTGCCGTAGGCATTTCTTTTAACAGTGACAGGCAAAGTGCCGAAATATACGTTGTCATCGTTGCTGATATGTGAAGCTAAAAGGATAAGACCGGCGCAGGTTGCAAGCACCGGAAGTCCGTTTGCGATTCTTCCCTTAAGCTCATCAAACATATCAAGCTCACGTAGCAGCTTGCCCTGCACAGTGCTCTCACCGCCCGGCAGCACGAGTCCGTCTATATCACAGATATCTGATTTTTTGCGCAGCTCAACACACTCACAGCCTAAAGACTCAAGCATGCGCTTGTGCTCAATAAACGCTCCCTGAACAGCTAAAACACCAATCTTAAGTCCTGATTTCATTTTATTTGCCTCTTTCTTCCATGATGATTTTAATTTCGCTCTCGTTGATTCCGACCATAGCCTCACCGAGATCTTCAGAAAGCTCTGCGATGAGCTTTGCATCAGTAAAGTTTGTCACAGCCTTTACGATAGCGGCAGCTCTCTTGGCAGGATCGCCTGATTTGAAGATACCTGAACCGACGAACACACCCTCAGCACCGAGCTGCATCATGAGAGCTGCGTCGGCAGGAGTAGCAACACCGCCGGCTGCGAAGTTTACAACTGGGAGACGGTGATTCTCATGTACGTACTGAACGAGATCGTAAGGAACCTCAAGCTTCTTAGCTGCCTCATACAGCTCATCTGTTCTCATGCTGACGATCTCAGCGATCTGGCTGTTCATCTTTCTCATATGTCTTACGGCCTGAACGATATCACCTGTACCAGGCTCGCCCTTTGTTCTGATCATTGAAGCACCCTCGTTGATTCT
>OIEN01000839.1_pt1 | contig 16013 bp, 17 predicted proteins | sample 1581741 | NCBI WGS metagenome assembly OIEN01 (sample SAMN01760944, study PRJEB22395) | human gut metagenome | reverse complement strand
TGTTTTGCTTTTTTACTTATAGTAAACCAATCTATAATTGTTAATATTCCACAAAGTCCACCTGTTAATAGTTTTAAGATTCCCATGCCTGTCTCTCCAATCATAAACCTATCAATTCCTAAATAACCTAAAAATATAGAAATTAATAAAACTGTTGTTGGATCTTTTAATTCTGTTGCCTGAAGTGTTAATAATGCTTCATCTGGTGCATTTTCCATTTTTTGTCTAATGATTGGTATAGCTGATGGTTCAAAATATTTTGCATTTGTTGTTATGTATAAATCGATTTTTGATTTTTCCATTTTATATCCCCCTTCTATTAAATATATTTATATTTTAACATATATGTTTTTTTTTCACAAGTATTAATTGTAAATTTTTGTTTTTTTTACTATAGCTTTACTTTTCATATTTGATGTAATGTTTTTTAATTATGCTTCCTCTATCTTCTACAATTGCTCTATTTCTGTTTTATTTAACTCTAACACTATGTAATACAATTCTATATTTATTATTATTTGCACATGTTGACAATGTTAATATATTATCATCTTTTGAAATGTCAACATTAAAATCTTTAATACTTCTTTTCTTTAAGTTTTTTACAAATTCTTCAAATTCATTATCATTTTTAAATTCTGTTTTTATATAATAGTCTTCATTTTCTATTTTATAAATGGAAAATACTTTATAAATACATTTTTCGTTTTCAGTATATAAAGTGATATTTGTATTTTCTTCATTCTCGTACCATTTAGCATCTAGTATATTTAGCATGCTGCCAAACATTGAGCCATCTCTCATATTGTGGCCATAAATTACAATATTTTTATCAGTATTATCAAACTTATTTTTATAATCTGCAAAAATCCATCCTGCTGAATTCTTACTTTTATCAAAACTATGGTTCAAATAAAAGCTATTATTTGTTCCTTTTACTACAGGGTATTCAACATTTGTATTGTTTATCTTAAGCCATGCAATTGTTTCGTTATTTTGCTCTTTTAGTTTATTGAAGTCTACTGTATATCCATTCTCGTTTCCATCTTCGTTGTTTTCTTCAACAATTACAGTGCTTTTTATTTGTTCAACTATTTTATTGTTATTTGTTTTATCTTTATACCATTTAAAGATTTTAATTCCAGAATATATTAATATAGAAAGCAAAATTATATATAAAATAAGATTTAAAATTGCTTTCTTATATTTTTTATTCTTTTTTCTTCTCATTATTTACATTATCCTTTCGTGTATAGAGGCTAGCTAATAACTCCAACCAGCCTCTATATATTGCCTTACTATTCTCTTACTTTTTTTCTGTTTACTACTGTTAATGTTCCAATAGTTGTTATAGAAAATACAAATAGCATTATACTTGTTGTAATATTATCTCCTGTTTTTGGATTGTTTGTTTCGTTTTTAACTTCTACAGGTTTTATATCTAATTTGTAGTCTTTACTAACTTCTTTTGCAAATTCAATTTTTGCTTTTGTTTCTTCTGTATTTTGAATTTCTTTTACTGTTTCTTTAACTGGTTGTTCAGGTTTGCCTGAAGTTTTAGTCCAAGAAGCATATAATGTTACATTATATCATATTTTTATATTAAAACAAAAGCGTACATGACTTTTTTTAAATATCAGTCTATTTATATGTTTAAATCAACCCCACCTATCCTTGACTTGTTTTCAAATTTACGGTATAATAGCCTGTAGCTAAACATATTGTTTAAAAGGAGTATTTAATGAAAAGTAAGAAGCATATTAAGAAATTTGAAAATGTTAAAGATATTATTTATAATTCTGCAAAAATTTTTGCAGATAATATTGCCTTCACTACTAAAGTTAAAAATGGTAGTGAGGTTGCTTATATTAACCACACTTATTCTGATTTATTAAAAGATATTAATTCTTTTGGAACATCTTTGTATAAATTAAATTTGCAAAATAGTAGAATTGCTGTTGTTGGAGCTAATAGTTATGAGTGGGCTGTTGCTCATCTTAGCAATTTACTTCGGAAGTATTGTTTCTGTTCCTTTAGATAAGGGATTGCAACTTGGTGAGCTTGAAAACTCTTTGTCTAGAAGTGAAGCCCAAGCTGTTGTTTTTGATTTGAAATTAAAAGAAATTATGAAGAAAATTAAGGAGAACAATAAAACAAAAATTAAATATTTTATTTGCACCTCTCAAGTTCCTGATTTTCTTTACTTTTACGATTTATTAGAGGAAGGCAAGAAAGCTCTTGATTCTGGATTTAAAAAATTTGTTAATTGCAAAATTGATTCTAAAAAATTAAGCATTTTGCTATTTACTTCTGGAACAACATCAAAATCAAAAGCTGTTATGCTTAATCAATATGGAATTGCAACAAATGTTAATGATATGCTTTTAGTTGAATCATTCTATAGTAATGATGTAAACATAGCATTTTTGCCATATCACCATATTTTTGGTTCAACAGGTATGCTTGTTATGCTATCATCAGGAGTAAAAACTGTTTTCCCAGATGGATTAAAATACATTCAAAAAAATCTTGTGGAATACAAAGTATCTGTATTTGTTGGAGTTCCTGTACTTATTGATAAAATGCATTCAACAATTATGAAAGAAGTTCAAAAGCAAGGCAAAACAAAGCTTATAAACACAATGATTAAAATTAGCAATATTCTTATGAAACTACATATTGATGTTAGAAGAAAACTATTTAAACCTTTAATTAAAGCCCTTGGTGGAAATATGCGCTTTATTATATCTGGTGGAGCACCATTAGATAAAAAAGTAGTTAAATGGTTTAACGATATAGGAATCCACCTAGTTCAAGGTTACGGCCTAACAGAAACATCACCTGTTATTGCCGCAGAAGATGATAATTTCATTAGATATGGTTCAGTTGGGAAAAAGATGAAAAGCATAAATATTGAAATTAGAAACAAAGACTCTGAAGGAATGGGAGAAATCGTTGTAAAAGGCCCTAATGTTATGCTTGGATATTATAACGAACCAGACCTTACTAAAGAGGTTCTAAAAGATGGTTGGTTCCACACAGGAGACCTAGGATACATTGATTCTGATGGTTTCTTATTCATAACTGGCCGAAAAAAAGACTTAATAGTTCTAAAAAATGGAAAAAAAGTCTTCCCTGAGGAACTTGAAATTTTAATTAATAGACTGGATGAAGTTGAAGAATCTTTCGTATATGGACTACCTGGTGAAAAAGACAAAAACGATGTAAAAGTAGCAGTAGAAATTGTATGCAACGAAAATGCAATAAATACAAAATATCCGGGGATTTCTGAAAAAGAAATGTATGACATTATTTGGAATGAAATAAAAGAAATTAACAAAACTCTTCCAATGTACAAATACATAAAACACTTAAGTTTAAGCAAAGAACCTTTAATTAAAACAACAACTAACAAGATTAAAAGGAAAGAAGAATTGAAAAAAGTTTTAGGAGAGCAATAATGCTCTCCCTATTTTTTTAAAACAACTCTAAAATCAACATCTCTTAATTGTGGATCTATATATCTTAAAGCTGATAATCCTTTATCTAGTGTCATTATAACTATTAACGCAATCAAGATTATCCAAATATTTTTATTTGAAAAATGTTCCCTAATAGACTTTGTTAAGTTTTGAAGTCTTGGATAAATCATTTTCATAAAGCCTAGACCTGCTAATCCGAAAAAGATTGAAAATACAAGGCATACTCTACCATTAATATTCAAAAAATATCCTGTATAATCCCACCATCTTAAATTAAAGATAATCTCTAAAAATAATGATGCTAAATACTCTAATACAGTTGCAATTACTGTTATAATACAAAAAATTGCAAAATTACTTTGTATATTCTCTTTTTTCACCCATTCTGAAATCAAAACCATAGCTACTACTCCATAGCCGTAAATTGGACAAATAGGGCCTTTCAAGAACCCTCTATCAATAAAAGTTCCAAATACACTAAAAGCATATGCTACCTCTAAAACCCAACCAAGAAAACTACTTATGAAAAAATATATTGTTAAATCTTGAATTTTTAAAAGAATTTCATTTTTTTTCATTTTTTACTCCGTATATTTTCTTTATTTAAAACTTGCAAGAATCGTGTTTAATTGTTCATCAGCTGTTGTTGTTACAATTATTGTTATTATATAATCGCCTTCAGCTTTTACATAATAATTTTGTCCAACTGTAACATCTGAAACTGTTGCTTTCGCACTTAATACTGAATAATTTTCATTTCCTATTTTAGTAGTTGATGCTTCGCCAATTTCATATTTGATGCTACTTACTAATTGTAATTGACTTTTTAAAGTTTCTAAATAGGTATCTGTTGTGATTTTTACTGCTGGTTTTTCTAAAAGAACGCTTACATTTTCACCTGTTGTTGGATTGTTTACTACCATTCCATAAACAGTTGTCTGCTTGGCAAGTTCTGCTAATTCTTTTTGGTCTTGATTTAATTGTTCAACACCAATTTCCATAATTTTAGCAATCTCTTCATCTGATGCTTTTTCCCAGCCGGTTGGTAATGAAAATTTAATCTTTGCAAAGTTATTTACATATTGATTACCATTCCATTCCCCTCTTGAAAAGCTTTCATCTGTAGATACCTGAGTATTATTGTCTTGGCTACTTTGAGTACCATTTCCATTAGCCTTATTTTCGCTCTCCTCTTTCTTTCCACATGCAGATAAACTAAATGCTACAGCTACCAAAATTACTGCAACTAAAACTATTTTTAAAGTTTTCTTCATAATACACCTCCAATGCAAATTATTTTACCATACCCTCTTGACATTATCAAGTATTTTTATTAAATCACAGGAACTTTATTTTGCTTAAAAAATCTCAGCAAAATATTCTACTCCCCTTATTGCTTCTTCTATTGTATTACAATTTTCTCCAACCTCAATTAATATTGCATTTTCCACAATGTCTTGATTATATGTGCTTTCTCGAATAATAATTGGTTTGAAAAGTCCTGGATATTTTCTATCTGCTCTTTTTTGAATATCTATTGCAAGTTTTAAGTGGTTCATCCAATCTGCATCATCTAAATTAATTCCAACTACAAACCTTAACTGTGCTACATCTTCCCCATTAATCTGTGTAACTGTTGCTTCATGTTCTGTCTCTGAAATTGCATCTCTATGAACATCTATTATAGTATTGATATCCTCACTTAATAACTTTTCAACTGCTATTTTAGATTTTTCATAAGCTCCTTTTGTAGTTGGTAAGTCAAAATATTGAGTATCATGAATAACCTCATATCCTTTTTGGCTTAAATTTTCTGATAACCTATTTCCTATTTTTATAACATTATAGTTTGAGTCTGTTGTTCTATAAAACTTATACATCTCATACTTTTGGCTAGATTTATAGCTTTCTGTACCATGAGTTTGGTATACAATAATTTTCTTACTTACATTCGGCTCTATTTGTCCTAGTTTTTCTTCATCTATTATTATATCTGTTTGGTTTATTACCCTTACTCCTAATATATATAACTGTTTTATTGTTTTTGAATAGTCATAAATTTCCTCTAGATTTTTTTGATCTTTTGACTCTGTTTTTTCATATTCATTTATGATTAAGTTTATAAACCTATATTTTATATCATAAAATTCAGAACTATCATACTGGCCAAGCCTTTTAACAATATTTCCTACTACAAGTATTTTTTCTTCTCTGCATTTTTCAGGATTTTTGCTCTCATACTTTAATATTTTATCATAATAATTCTCCATAATATCATCTTTATTTTCACAATTTGAATTTAAATAATAATTTACTATTTTCTCATAAATTGATAAATAATTGTACCTTTCAGTAGGCAAGATTTTCTCGTATTGGTTGGCTATTTGTTTATTAATTTCTAAATATTCATTTGATGTTTTTCTTAAACCATTGCGAGACCTTAATAAATCTGCTATCTTTTCATACACATCATATTTTTGCAATGTATATACTTGGGAAATGCCAAAAGCTATTATTAGAACGATTAAAATATCTACCAAATATGTTAAGACTGATGTTTTTTCTGCCTTTTTCATATTCTTAGAAATTACGCCCATTGTTCCAAAGGTATATATTAAAATGTGCGTATATTCCATATCTGTATCTATTACACTGTGAAGCATTAAAATTAGCACTGCAAAAGTAATTGATGTTATCTTTCTATTCTTAATGGCCTCAATTGTAACTATTATAAATATTGCCAAATATACAATTATCCCTATAGTTCCATATTCCAAAAATACTTTAGTTGGATAACTATGTATCTTTCTGGCTGTATAGTTATACTTTTGTACATCTTTATACTCATATTGCCATCCATTTCCACCTATTCCTGTTAATGGATTTTCCTTTGCCAATTCTAAGGCATTTGCTATCATTTCTTTTCTTTCCTGCAAAGTTTTGTACTTTAAGTTTATGCTTTTAATTTTTTCTACTAACTTAGTAGGTAAATACTTATATTTTAATGCAACTGTCTTTCCATTAATTTTCAAATTGTTCACAACTAATTTTTTATCTGTACATTTTTCATTAACCGTAAATTCTATTCTAAACTCTGTTGTTTCCTGTTTTGTATTAATCTCCATGTTTTTAATGCCATTAAAACTTCCAAAGTTTAACTCAGTACTACATAGTTCTTGATTCTTAACATTTTTTTGAATTATTTTTATAGTGTATGGTTCAGTTTCATCATTTTCTGTTGCCGCTTCTATATCAAATTCCAATAAATAATTAGTATTTCCTTCAATATTGTTAATAATCTTCACTTTATAATTTGATGAAACTTTATTTGTAAAAACTGTATATTTATCAACAACATTTAATCCAATTACCACATATAGCAATATAACTATCAAAATTGTTATAAATACTATCCAAAACCTTTTAGTACTTTTATTTCCAATCAACTCGTTTATTTTTTCTAACATTATATTTACTATAAATGATGTGATTATTAAGATTCCAAAAACCACCCATAAAAGTATAAAATTTCCAACATTAAATAATGAATCAAAAGCATTTAAAAATATTACACTAAAAACAGATGAAGCAATTATATTTTCAATGATTTCAATTCTTTTTTTATTGTTTTTTAGTAAAATAATATATAGCAGAATAGCAAATGCAAGTACTACAAAAACGCCCTTGCTATATGTTAATATAATTCCAATTAACAAGATAAAAGTTATTGTTTTATATATAGACTTTACCAGCAATTTTGAATTTTCTAACACCTCGTCAAAATTCAAAAACATAACACTTGCTATGTAAGCTCCCAAAGCTGTAGCACATCCAAATGTTGAAACTAACCTGCTATCACCATTTTTACTTATGACTATTCCTATTTTCTCTAATGTTTTTTCCAAGGAATTAAATGTAATTCCATCTAATCCCACAAAAATCAAACCAATAGAAGAAAAAATAAGCACATTAGTAATAATCTTCCCAAAACCACTCACATTTCTTGTAATTTCTCGAATTAAAATATACACACACCACACATACAAATACTGCAAAACAGCTTGAACAGTGCCGTACAAGCTAACATAAGTATTACAAATTAAAGGGACCGCTGTTGATAAAACCAATAACAAAACAAAAACATCCAAGCTATTTCCTACAATCTTTATCGGTTCCTTTTTTATCAATCTATAAACACAATATAAAATAAAAACTACAAATACAGAAATTTGAATATAACCATGGTTAATTCCAGTATCCATTGCAAACACACTAGACACCACTAAAAGCACTGCCATAAACACATTTAAAGATATTTCAACCTTACCCCTCATACACTTTCCTTCTCTTTTAAATCTCTTAAAAAATAATCCAACTAAGTTTTATTCCTTAGTTGGAATATAAATTACTGCTCAACCCCCTCAACAATAACCTTACTTGCACCCCATTTATCTTCTGGGATTGTTAAATTTTCATTAATTCCATTTGGGAAATTCAATGTTACACTCCTGCTATAGCTTGGACTGCCAAATTCTTTTAGTGATTTTGGTAAATTTATCGTAAGCGGTTCAGATGATTCTCTTGTAGCTAATAGACTTCCAATTTTTTCTACTCCTTCTGGAATTGTAAGTTCTTTTACTAAGTCACAACCATGAAAAACATCATCTCCAATGGTTTTTGGTATTCCCTCAAAAACTATATTCTTTAAACTTTCTAGTTTATAGAAAGCATATCCTCCAATATTTTCTACATTCTTTGGTATTGTTAGAGTTTCAACCTTTTTCAAATATGCCATGGGAGGCTGAGACCAAAAATCGGCTGACAATATTTCTTTTAGTCCACTTGGTAAATGTAAATTTTCTACATCCTCAAATGAAATTGTTTGTCCGCCTATTGTCTCTATTGAATCTGCAAATATGATACTTTTTACTCCAGATATTGTAAACCAGCCATTGTCTGATTCTAGCATTCCATCATATATGTTTTCTATAAATGAAACTTTTGCAACTTTTTTTCCATCTATTTCACCTGGAATTGCTAAGGTATCATTGGCTAAATTTAATGTTATTGCTCCATACTCTTGTCCAGCTTCTTGATTAATTATGGTTCTTTTTTCACTTTTTTTACCTCTCAAGTCTAGCCCTGTTATTTCAACAGTTCCATCTCCATTATCAACATATACCCATTTTACAACATCTTGAGATGTTCCATTATTTTTGGCTATATAGTCTTCTACAGAATCGTATTCAACTCCGCCTACTGTGATTTTGCTAAGGTTGCTTTCTTTCTTCTGTTCTCCTCTATATTTTTTTGTAGCATTTCCTGCTTGCTCAAATAATCCTGTTTTTATTGCTATATTTATACTTACTGACACCAGTATTAGCATTACTATTATTGTAATAATTAGCGCAATTAGCGTTATTCCTTTTGTGTTTTTCATTATTTTTTCCTCCTTAATATAACCATGGGTTATAAATATATTTTTTTAAAATTAATCTAATTATACTTTAATACACCTATTCCATAAATACTTTGTACATTAGATTAATTTTTATTTTTTTATATTTAATATATAGTTTTTCTTTTATAATATTATCGATATATATATATATATAGGGCCCCAAGGCTTTCAGCGATTTTCATTAATTATTTTCTCCTTGTTTTTCGTTTCTTTTAGATAAAACTTTTGTTACTATTTTTTTATAAAATCAGTATATACTATTAATATTTTCCTGTCAATAATTTTTTTAAAATTCCTGCGTTTTTTTGATGTATTTAACAACCTCAATATTACTATTTTTACTCCTGTTTACCATACATTCATATACTCTATTTCTTAGCTCTTTTTTTCTTTCCTGAAGTATCAACTTTTCATCTCCATAAAAAGGTCCATCTATATAGCTTACAATTTGCACCTTGTTATTTTTATATTTTTGGTAAGTATTTGTTATACAAAATATTGGTACATTGTATTCTATTGGATATTTGAATGATACCTCTTTAAATGGTCTAATTTTGGTATAATAAGGCCATATATGGGCTTCTGGATAAATGGTTATTGAATGTTTTTGGTGTATGTTTTTTTCAATTGTGTGTAAGAAATTCTTCATTGCTTTTTTATTAGCAGGGATTGGTATTGCACCTAGCATTGGTGCTAATGTTTTTAATCCTTTCATTGATACATTTTCTGGATTTACTATGAAAAAATTTCTTTTAGGAAAGTTTGCAAGGCTTGGTATAAATGTATCTGCAAATGGTTGTGTATGGTTTGCATATATAAAATATCCTGTGTTTTTATATTGTTTTAATTTTTCTTTCCCTACAAATTTTATTCTGAATTTTAATTTTGCATATAATACTTTAATTGGCATACTTAATATATTTTGAGTAACAAAAGAGCATAAATTCCATAGTTGGTTTTTATGCTCATATTTGTATTGTTCATCAATTTTTATTGGAATAATTTTTGCCGTAGAAAATTCATCATTTAATTCATCTTCATAATAAATTATCTTTTCTTTCATCTATTTGCTCTCCTAATTTGCTAAAACTTCTTCCTGGTCGCACTTATATTCTAGTGGTATTTGGTAAAAATCCTCGTAGATTTTTTTCCAAACTTCATAATTTTTATCTTTCATCATAACTGTATTTTCTTTTTCGGATTTTTCTGGGTCTGGATAAATTGGTTTTTCTATATTTACTGTGTATTCCTGAATCGGAAAACCATCTTCTCCAATTATATCACTATCTTCCATTGTAATAAAAATTGGAATAACTGGCACATTGCTTCTTGTTGCCATTTTAAATGCACCATCTTTCAATGGCTTTGGTTTTCTATAATTCCACCACATACTTTGCTCTGGATAAATTAATATGAAATCTCCCTTTTTCAAAATCACATCAACTGCTTTCATGAAATTTACCATTGTTCTTTTGTTTGAACTTAGTGGTAGTGTATCTGCATTTCTAAATAAAAATCCATAAAAGCCTGGGAAATTTGTGTAGTTTCCTTCTCTTATTACTTTATATAACTTTTTACTTCTATGCTGTTTTGTACTCCTAAAAACTTTCTCTATTGTGAAGGAATCAAATGGATTAAAATGGTTACAGGTTATCATTGCACCTGTTTTTACATTTTTTAAATTTTCAATTCCTCTTATCTCTTTTATTATTAGTTTGTTTTTCTTAATCATTTTCTTTAGGAATTTTTTTCCTATTTTATTGGCAACTTTTCTTTTTAATTTACTTGTTCCGCTTTTTCTTAAGTAATCTACATTATCTGGTGTTAACTCAATTGTTGGAGGGTCGTTTTCAACATCTATATCAAACTTTCCTTCTCTTTCAAGTTTATCTATTTTTTCTAAAACTTCTAATCGGTCCTTAGATTTTTCAATATTTTGCTTTTTCATCTTTATCTCCTATACTTTCTATCATCGCCTACACAGTCACATTCTTTTTGTGCAAGTTCTCTAAGTTTTCTATCAGATTCTCTGTTTTCAAATCTTTCTTCTTCTGTGTAGTTTTCTTTTATTTTCATTATTGTATCAAAGAACTCTGTATTTTCAGCATATTGCCAAAAATATTCTTTGTATAAAATATCTTCAAAATGCCATGGTTTAAATGCTAAATTATAGTGTATTAGGCTTAATTTTTCTTTTTCTTCATTATCTCCTGAAATTGGCATTTTGTTCCATGTTGTTTCAAATAGCTTTACTCTGCCTTTACATAGTCTGTTCAAATAGTCTTGGTCTTGTGCTACTGAAAATTTTACTGTGCTTAAAAGATACATGAATTTTTCTTGGAATCCAAATTTTCTTAGTTCATCTAAATTCATAACTAGTATTCCGGCATTGAAGTAGTTGTGGTAATCTGCAACACCTACAACTTTTTCAGCATATTCTTGAAATACCTCTATAGTTTGTATTACACCATCTGGTGCAGCTGCAACTAAATTATTTTCTAAATCTATGTTATATAAATTTGCTATGTCTGATAGTATTACTATATCGCAATCTAAATAAATTGCTTTGTTATATTGTGGATATAGCTCTGGTATAAATAATCTAAAATATGTTGTTTTAGAATAGTAATCTCTTGTATAAAGCTTGTCTTTTATTTTATTAATATAATAATTTAAGTCCACAAATTCTATGTCTACATTTTCTCTTTCATATTTACTAATTTTCTTTTTGTTTTCTTCTGTTATGTCTGTATATAATATTTTTATTAAGTAATAGTATTTTTCTGTTGAATTTTCAATTAATGATTGAATTGCTACAGCTAAAAATGGTATATATTTATCATCAACTGTAAAAAATATAGGTATAACTTCTTTTCCTTGTTCCATAATCTCTCCTAACTAATTTTTGTATTTATTTGTATATTCTTTTTTCCATTTTTCATACTCTTTTAAGTCTTCATCAAAAGCATGGCATTTTAAAATTCTATGAACTTCTTCAACATTCCATTGTTTATAATTTTCCGTATGTGGATATGGTAACCATAACATTCTTTTGCTGAAGTGACAAATTACTGTTGCTTTTCTATTGAGAAAAGCTTGTTCATTATATTTTCTCGGAATCAATTTCTTTTTTGTAGTTGACCAAAATATTGCATCTTGGTCTGCAAATAATAATTTTTTGGTTCTGATTAGATTTCTAGCTTTCTCTAAAAGCTTAGTTTCTCTTATTTTAACCATGTTAAGCAATAACATACCTGCATTAATATAATCCGGCCTAATTATTTTAGAACCATATTTTTCCCTTACAGCAGCATATTCATAATCGCAAATATCTATGTTATAAAGCTCAGATATATCTTTGTTTGCCATCATGTCAATATCTAAATATAAGATTTTATCAGGCATATTTGGTACTAGGTCTATAAGCAACCTAAGCAGTGTATATGGTGTGCAATAAGCATCTTCATTTTTGCAATTTTCAAATTCATTTTCATATATCTCAGTCACATCAATTTTTGTAACAACATTCTCCGGATTTTTAGACTTAACAACCTCATTCAAAAACTCAACTTGGTCATCACAAATCGCCACATAATTGGGGTTAACTCTAGTAAGTGTCATTGTCAATATATAACAATTAATAGGCTCCCTTGTTTTATTCGCAATAGAAATAAGCTCCGACAAAGCTCCATCAAAAACCCCACTATTCCCGCTTAACAGTAAATTAATCATACTCACCCCTGACTCACAAAAATAATACCATACTATTATAACTTAAAAAACGATAAATTTCAACATGCATATTTCACCATTTGCACATTGTAAATTGCCATAATTAAATTTAAGCTTTTTTCTTTTTCACAGAAAATCCAAATGTTCCTACTTGCTTTCCCATTTCAAAATATTTTCCATTTGCATATGCAATCAAATCACATTTTGTTATGTCAAATGTTCCTTTTTTATCAATATATTTCTCATCTGCATCTATTGATAACACATCTGCTATGAACATATCATGTGAGCCTAATGGGCGTATTTCTTTTACTTTGCATTCTATTGTTACTGGACTTTCTGCTATTCCTGGGCAGTTTATGTGGTTTAGTTTTTGTTTGGTTAGGTGCATTTCTTTGAACTTATCTACATTTCTGCCTGATTTTACTCCGGCACCAGTCTGTTGCAAATGCTAATGCTGAATTTGTTAAGTTTATAGCAAATTCACCTGTTTGCTTTATAATATCATATGAAAATCTTTCTGGCCTTACTGATATATACACTTGTGCTGGATTTGTGTTTAAAATACCTGTCCATGCTACTGTTAAAATATTTGAATTTTCCATATTTCCAGAACTTACCATTACTGCTGGAATTGGGTATATAAATGTTCCTGATTTCCATTCTACTTTACTCATAATTACCTCCTATTTGTTTACCTTTTTAGTTTGATTTGCATATACCACTTTCATTGATAATTTATCTGGCGTAATTTTGCTGAAAAACCTACATAGTTTTGGAATGATTCCCGGAACTATAATAAGTTTGCCCTTCAAAGCTTTATCAATTCCATATTTTGCAACATATTCACTTGGAAGAGCCTTGATACTAAATTTAACATTTGCGACATTATTAAAATTAGTATCAACTGGTCCTGGGCATAGTGTGCTTATTGTAACATCTGATTTTTTCTTTTTTAATTCCTCATATACACTCTCTGTAAGCCTCAATACATAAGCTTTTGAAGCATAATATGCACCCATAAGTGGCCCTGGTGCAAATCCTGCAATTGAAGCAACATTTAAAATTTTTCCCTTGTTTTCTCTTAACATATCTTTTAAAAATAATTTTGTAAGTATATGAACTGCAGTTATATTTGTATTAATAAGTGAAATTTCTTTTTCTAAGTCTGTATCAACAAACTCTCCAAACACACCAAAACCAGCATTGTTTACAACTAAATCTATGTTTTCCATTTTTAGTTCTTCATATAAACTAATTGAATTTTCTTTTACACTCAAATCCTTTATTATTACTTGAATTTTCTCTCCCAATTCGTTTTTTAAATCCGAAAGTTTCCTTTCATCTCTTCCTACTGCATACACTGTATAGCCTAAACTTGCAAGATATCTTGCCATATCTCTGCCTATTCCTGATGACGCTCCTGTAACTAATGCTTTCATTTTATACCTCCTTCAAAATCTGGAACATATTCTTCTTCATGTTCTCCAAGTTCTTGAATATATCCATTATCTAAATCTAATGAATAAAGATAATCTTCAATTTCCTTATACTCCTCCATTGTGAGTTTTCGATTAATTTCTGGGAAATCTTTTGCCTTATGAGTTGGAAAATACTGTGCCATTACACTTACAAAAACATTTTTATCCATATTATCATTTATCCATTTTAAAACATCTTTTGAGTTCTGTATGTTACTTGGTAATACTAGATGCCTGATAATTAGCCCTTTTTTTATCATACCATTTTCATCTAAAACAGGACTTCCTACTTGATTATACATTTCCTTAATAGCAGCTGTTGCATTTTCAAAATAGTTTTTTATGCCTGAATATTTAAAGGCTAAATCATCATCAAAATACTTTAAATCTGGCAAATATACATCAATGTAGCCATTAAGTTTCTTTATTGTTTCAACATTTTCGTATCCATTAGAGTTGTACACTATTGGAATTCTAAGACCTTTGCTTCTTGCAATTTTAATTGCTTCAATTATATGGTACACATACATTGTAGGTGTTACTAAATTGATATTTTCAGCATTTTTGTTTTGCTCATCTATAAAAACATCAGCAAGCTCCTCTATAGTAATTTCGTTTCCTAACCCCTCTTGGCTTATCTTATAGTTTTGACAAAAAACACATTTTAAATTACAATTTGAAAAAAACACTGTACCTGAACCATTTTCCCCACTAATACAAGGTTCCTCAAAATTATGTATTGATGCCATTGCAAGCTTAATCTTGTCAGTCGCCTTGCATCTGCCGAATTTTTCCGTTTAATCTATTAATACCACAATCATGTGGACAAATGTTACATTTTTCTAGTTCCTGCATATCTAATCTCCTAATAATTATTCTCTATATTTTATATCATAAATTCTGATGAAAGTAAATAAGAATCAAAAACTCCTCCCTGATATCTCTATCAAGAAGGAGCTCTTTATTTAGCAAGGTCGATTATTTTTTCTGTTTTTGCAAATAATTAGGATTATTGTTAATACAAAAAGTATGCCAAGAATTATTGCTAAAACAATTATTGCAGCAATTGCTGCTAATATTGTTGATGCAAGTTCTGCTCCAATTATTATGCCAATTGTTAATGCAAAAAGTACGCCTAGTATTTCAGCAATTAATCTAAAACAGTTATTCTTCTTTGCCTTAGGTTTTTGCTCACAACAATAACCATATTCCATAGAATCCATATACCTCAACTCCATATAACACTAAATTTAGTGTTATATTATAGTATATGTGAATTATGAGTTTAAAGTTACTGTTTGTTTGCTTAGGTTTTAAAATAAAAAAAGTAGTAATGTTAAAATTACTACCTGTGGCTCCCCGTGTTGGACTTGAACCAACGACCTATCGGTTAACAGCCGAGCGCTCTACCAACTGAGCTAACGGGGAATATATTAAAATCTGGCGACTACTTATCTTCCCAGCAAGGTAACTCGCAAGTATTTTCAGCATTAATGAGCTTAACTTCTGTGTTCGGTATGGGAACAGGTGTATCCTCATTGTCATTATCACCAGAAAATTATGAACTTTGTATTCGGCTTTTCTTGCCTTTAATGTCCTCTCTCCTTCTGCTTAGCACACTCAAAAATATACAGATAAATTAACTACTTCTAAACTATTTTCTTACCGATTTCTCAGCTTTTCCAATTTCTTGGTTAAGCCCTCGATTTATTAGTATTGGTTAGCTTAATGTATTGCTACACTTACACCTCCAACCTATCTACCAAGTCGTCTTCTTGGTTTCTTACCACCTTATGGTGTGGGATATCTTATCTTAGGGTGGGCTTCACACTTAGATGCTTTCAGCGTTTATCCCTT
>OIEN01000828.1_pt1 | contig 16197 bp, 18 predicted proteins | sample 1581741 | NCBI WGS metagenome assembly OIEN01 (sample SAMN01760944, study PRJEB22395) | human gut metagenome | reverse complement strand
CAGTTGCAACAACAAGACCAGAAACAATGCTTGGAGATACAGCAGTTGCAGTACATCCAGAAGATGAAAGATACAAAGACCTAGTTGGTAAAAAGTGTATTTTACCAATAATGAACAAAGAAATTCCAATAATTGCAGATGAATTTGTAGAAAAAGAATTCGGAACAGGCTGTGTAAAAATAACACCAGCACATGACCCAAATGACTATCAAGCAGGACTATCACATAACCTTGAAATAATAGAAGTATTTGATGATAATTTAAAAATGAATAACCTAGTTCCTGAATATGAAGGAATGAACGCTTATGAAGCAAGAGACCTTATAGTAGAAAAATTAAAAGAACTAGGAGCACTAGTAAAAATAGAAGATTACACACATAATGTAGCAAAACACGATAGATGTAATTCAATTGTAGAACCAAAAGTATCAGACCAATGGTTTGTAGCAATGAAAGATTTAGCAAAACCAGCTATAGAAGCGGTAAAATCTGGGGAAACTAGATTTGTACCTAAAAAATTTGAAAAAACATATTTCAATTGGCTGGAAAATATACAAGACTGGTGCATATCTCGCCAGCTTTGGTGGGGACACCAAATTCCAGCATATTACTGCCAAGATTGTGGAGAAATAAATGTTGAAATAACTAAACCAGAAAAATGTTCAAAATGTGGTGGACATAACCTAGTTCAAGACCAAGACACACTAGACACATGGTTTAGCTCAGCACTATGGCCATTCTCAACTCTAGGTTGGCCAGAAGAAACAGAAGACTTAAAAACATTCTTCCCAACAAATACACTAGTTACTGGATATGATATAATATTCTTCTGGGTAGTAAGAATGATGTTTTCTTCATTAGAACAAATGGGAGAAGTTCCTTTCAAAGATGTATTCATACATGGAATAGTAAGAGATAGCCAAGGCAGAAAAATGTCTAAAAGCCTTGGAAATGGAATAGACCCACTAGATATTATAGAAAAATATGGAACAGATAGTTTAAGATATTCCCTAATTTCAGGAACAACAGCAGGCAATGATATGAGATTCATGCCAGAAAAATTAGAGGCAGCAGGAAACTTCGGAAACAAAATTTGGAACGCAGCAAAATTTGTTTTAATGAACTTAGAAGATGCAAACGAAGATTTTCTAAAAGATGATATTTCTAACATAAAATTAGAAATTGAAGACAAATGGATAATTTCAAAATTAAATACTCTAACAAAAGAAGTTGCAGTAAATATAGATAATTACGACTTAGGAGTTGCACTAGACAAAATTTATACATTCTTATGGAATGAATTCTGCGATTGGTATATTGAAATAGTAAAAACAAGATTATATGATAAAGAAAATGAAACAAGAAAATCAGCACAATATGTTCTAAACAAAGTGCTTGGAGACACTTTAAAACTATTACATCCATTCATGCCTTTTGTAACAGAAAAAATATATATGGAGTTATATAATAATGATGAAAGTATAATGATAGCAAAATACCCAGAATATAATGAAAAACTAGATTTTAAAGTTGAAGAAGACCAAATAGAACAAATTAAAGAGATTATAACAGGAATAAGAAATATAAGAACAAAAATGAATGTTCACCCATCAAAAAAATCAAAATTGATTTTCATTGTAAAACCTGAAGATATAGAATTCATCCAAAAATCAGAAGGATTTATAAAGAAACTTGGATTTAGCGAAGAAATAGAAATAAAAACAGAAAAACAAGATATCCCACAAAATGCAGTAAATGTAGTAACTCCTAGAATAGAAGTATTTATTCCTTTTGAAGATTTAGTAAACATTGAAGAAGAAAAACAAAGACTAGAAAAGGAAAAATCAAAGATATTAATAGAAAAAGAAAAAACAGACAAGATGCTAGGAAATCCAGGATTTTTAGCAAAAGCACCAGAAGCAAAGGTGCAAGAAGAAAAAGCAAAACTTGAAAAGTTTAATGAAATGATAGCAAATATAGAATCAAGAATAAAAAATTTAAAATAAGCCCAAAAACCGCGATAAATTCGTGGTTTTTATATGTTTTTTAGTAAAACCATTGAAATTTATGTAAAAAAATGTTACAATAAAAATGCATGAAAATTCGACAAAAAATTTAGTTTTTAGGGGGAAATCATGAAAGATATTAAAATATTTGCTTGTAATTCAGCAGAAGAGTTTACACAAGAAATTTGTGACACATTAGGTGTTCCAATGGGGAAAAAAGAATCATTTAAATTTGCGAATGATAATAATTTTGTTCAGTTTTTAGAAACAGTTAGAGATCAAGATATTTTTATAGTTCAAACAACAATGCCACCAGTAAACGAAAGAATAATGGAGTTACTTATAACAATTGAAGCAGCAAAAAGAGCCTCAGCAAAAAGAATAACAGTTGTTCTACCATATTTTATGTACTCAAGGTCTGATAAGAAAGACCAACCAAGAATCCCAGTTACTGCAAAACTAATAGCAACACTTTTAGAAGCTGCAGGAGCAGACAGGGTAATAACATGTGACTTACATAACCCAGCAATACAAGCTTATTTTAATATAGGTTGTGATAGATTAACCGCAAAACATTTATTAGAGAAATACTTTAAAGCAAAAAACTTAGAGAATGTAGTAGTAGTAGCAACAGATGCAGGAAGTTCAAAAAAAGCATATAAATATTCACACTTTTTTGACTGTCCACTAGCTCTAATAGATAAAAGAAGAGAAGACAATAACGATAAAGCAGTTGCAACAAGCATAATAGGAGATATAGAAGGAAAAACAGCATTAATATTTGATGATGAAGTTAGCACAGCAGGAACACTAGTAGAAGCAGCAAACATTTTAAAAGAACATGGTGCAAAAGAAATCTATGCAGGTGCTGCACATGGTGTACTAGTAGGCCCAGCAATAGAAAGAATACAAAACTCACCAATAAAAGAATTAGTAGTAACAAATACAATTCCAATCGAACCAGAAAAAAGAATAGACAAAATAAAAGTTGTTTCAATAGCACCTCTATTTGCAGAAGCAATAAAAAGGATAAACGAAGGCAAACCTTTAGGTGATTTATTTGAATATGATAAATAGATTGTTGTTGAAATTCTAGGCAAAATGTGCTAAAATTTAAGTATAAAACTTTTATGAAAAGGATTTAAACCAAAACAATCATGAGCAAACAAACCAAATTTTGGCTGGCAATGACAATTCTTCTAATTATAGTTGCCACAGAGGTAGTTGGATTTTATTATCTGGCACAGGCATTGGATTCTCTCAATTTTTCAATTAGGGAAGCATATGTAAATTACTCAAAAAATAGGCAACAGACTGAAACAGAGACAGAAGAAGAAACTAAGTCTACCAAAGAACTTCTTGATGAAGAAAATGAAAGACTTAAGGAGATTTTAGGTGAGCACAATAATTAATTGAATCCTTAAAGGCAATGTACAAAAGTACATTGCCTTTTCCTTTAATTTAGCATATTATTTTTTAAATTCCATAGCTCATAAGATAAATCTACATAGTATTTATGTGGATTATCCAAACGCTTTATTTCATCCCATAAGGTGTTTAATTCCTTTTTGCATTTTTTTGAAATATCAGTAAGTGTAGGAGAAGAGTATATTAAGTTTCCACTTTTAAAGATTTGCTCTTGTAATGGCTTATAATAGTAATTAACAAGAGTCTTCTTTCTCCAAGGGTTTGAGGGGTCAAATATAGTGTAATTGTTTTCTGGAATAGATTCATTTGCAAGTGTTATTACATCAGCTAAAGCTTTATCACTTGCTTTTGAATAAAACCTATATGTTTTTTTAAAACTTGGGTTAGTAATTTTTGTTACATTTTCAGAAACTTTTATTTTAGGTATTATTTCTCCATTTTTCTCTATTGCACATAACTTATATACACAACCCAAAACGGGGTCGCTTTTAGATGTTATTAAATTTTCGCCAACGCCAAAAGAATCTATTTGAGCTCCTTGAGATAGAAGTGAAGATATTAAGGTTTCATCTAAGGAATTACTAACGCAAATTTTACAATCCTGAAATCCAGCATCATCTAAAATTTTACGAATTTTCTTTGATAAGTAAGCTAAATCTCCGCTATCTAAACGAACCCCTTTTGGTCTATACCCTTTTGGAAGAAGTACATCGTTAAACACTTTCATTGCGTTTACGATACCTGAATTAATAGAATCATATGTATCTATAAGCAAAGTACAGTCATCTGGATAAATTTCGGCATATGCTTTAAAAGCCTCATATTCAGAATCAAAACTCTGTACAAAACTATGAGCCATTGTACCACTTGCAATAGTTCCAAATTTCTGAGCAGTATAAGTACAAGATGTGCCAACACAACCGCCTATTACAGCAGCTCTAGCTCCAAGAACAGCAGCATCTACAGAATGAGCTCTTCTTGCACCAAATTCCATAACAGGTCTGCCTTGAGCAGAAGCAACAATTCTACTAGATTTTGTTGCAATCAAACACTGGTGATTAATAATCATTAAAACCATAGTTTCTAAAAGCTGTGCTTCAATGATAGGTGCACGAACAGTAATTAAAGGTTCCTGTGGAAAAACAACAGTACCTTCAGGAATTGCCCATACATCACCAGTAAATTTGAAAGATTTTAAGTAATCTAAGAATTCATTTGAAAACTTATTTAAACTCTTTAGATAAGAAATATCATCTTCATCAAATCTTAAATTTTTGATGTAATCTATAATTTGCTCCAAACCAGCACAAATTACATAACCGCCATTATCAGGAATTTTCCTGAAAAACACATCAAAATATGCAATGGTATCTTTCATGTTTTTTTCGAAATAACCATTAGACATTGTTAATTCATAAAAATCAGTAACTAAACTTAACTTATTCACATTCATATTGAAAAATCCTTTCATATTTATATTGAAAACATTATATCACTATTGTCAAGATAATAAATATAGTGAATAAAACTTAGTATAAAAGAGTAAATTTGAGGAAAAATAAAAGAAATAACCAAATCGGCCTACATACAAAATTGATAACACGAATAGAATATGATAATATATGTGTAACAAAATCAAGTAATCAATATTTCCCTGCATAGTGCGAGCGAAGGAAATTTTAGAACCAACAGTTAAGGAAAGGGAGTCCGATGCTCTGGGTATGGCGTGCATGCTTACACTTCTTTTAGTAGTAAGAAGCCCAGGAGTACCAAGGCAGACACCCACCTGTGTAAGAGCAGGTCCTTAAAATTTCTATCAAAAACGGCTAAGGCGGGGAATTTTTGTATTATTTCAGGTAGAATTTATAAATTTAACAAAAAAATAACAAATATTTTTTAAAACTATTGCAAATAATAGTTGTATATGATATAAAGTATATATAAGTTTTGAAAGGAGAAATAATATGGATTTAGAAAATAATAACCCAGAGATGGATGAAGAATTAGATAACATCATTTTGTTAAATGATGAAGAAGGTAACCAAGTTAAGTTTGAATTCTTAGACTTAATTGAATATGGAGGAGAAGAATATGTAGTACTTTTACCAGCAGAAGAGGGAGATGATGCTGATGAGGTTGTTATTCTAAAAGTTGAAGACACTGATTCAGAAGATGAAGAATCTTATGTTGGTGTAGATGACCAAGAAGTACTAAATGCAGTATTTGCAATATTCAAAGATAAATTCAAAGATGAATTTAATTTTGTAGATGAATAAAATGAAAGAGGAGATATAGCTCCTCTTTATTTTTAACTAAAACACAAGCAAAGGAACGAAAAAACCTCGGAAACAATATTCCGAGGTTTTGTATTTGCAAAAGTTTATCTCTTTGAAAATTGTGGTGCTTTTCTTGCTTTTTTCATACCATATTTCTTTCTTTCTTTCATTCTAGCATCTCTTGTTAAGAATCCGCTTGATTTTAAAATTGGTCTGAATTCAGAATTTACTTGTAATAAAGCTCTTGCTATACCATGACGAATAGCTCCTGCTTGACCACTAATTCCGCCACCTTTTACTGTACAAATAACATCAAATTTATCTAATGTGTTTGTAGCAACTAATGGTTGTCTAACTATAACTTTAAGTGTTTCAACACCAAAATATTCATCTAATTCTTTATTATTTATCTTAATAGAACCATTTCCATTAACTAATCTAACTCTAGCAATAGAGTTTTTTCTTCTACCTGTTCCAATAAATGAAGTTTTTTCTGCCATCTTATTTTACCTCCCAAACTATAGGTTTTTGTGCTTGATTTTCATGTTCGCTACCACTATAAATTCTTACTTTATTAATCATCTGTCTTCCTAATCTATTGTGTGGAAGCATACCCTTAATAGCAAGCATCATAGCTTTTTCAGGATTGTTATTCATCATAACTCTAGCTGATGTTTCCTTCATATTTCCAATATAACCAGTATGATGTCTGTAAACTTTTTGATCTAATTTTTTACCAGTTAAAACAGCATCCTTAGCATTTAATATAATAACATGATCACCTGTATCTATATTAGGTGTAAATGTAGGTTTATGTTTTCCTCTTAATAATTTTGCAGCTTCTGCAGCAACTCTACCTAGTGATTTTCCACTAGCATCAATAATATACCATTGTCTTTTAATATCATTACTCTTAGCAGAGTATGTAGTATTATTCATTGATAATTTCCTCCAATCAAAATTTAAAATAATTAATTTATATAAAATATTTTCCCTAATAGACTACCGGGCAAGGGTCTATTAATAAAAACATTTTTTGACACTTATATAGTATAATATAAAACAATCCGAAAGTCAAGTGAAAACTGGAAATTTTATGAATTAGGTTGCAAATATGTGGAAAATATGGTATTTTACTGTATGAATAAGAAATTGACGGGTGATGGAGTTGGTAGAGATGGTTGTGGATTTTTTGGAGAGGACATTGGAGAATCAGTATGAGAAGCGTGATGTGGATTTGATTTTGGAGGGATTGAGTAGAAGAAGGAAAACAACTGTTAGGGTAAATACTTTAAAATCACGTATGAGTGAAATAAAGAAAGTGTTTGAAAATGAGGGGATTTTGTTTAAAGATGTGGAGTGGAATGATTTTGCGTTAATAATTGAAAATGCAGATGAGATTAGAATACGCAAGTTGGAAGTGTATGAGAGTGGCAAGATATATATGCAAAGTTTGTCTTCTATGATTCCACCAGTAATACTAAATCCACAAGAAAATGAAAGCATACTAGATATGGCAGCAGCGCCAGGTGGAAAAACAACTGAAACGGCATGCTTATCAAACAATCAAGCAATGATTACCGCTTGCGAAAAAAATAAGATAAGATGTGACAAACTTAAATACAATTTAGAAAAACAAGGAGCAAATAGAGTAACAATAATGCAAGAGGATGCAAGAAAATTGAGCGATTTCTTCATGTTTGATAAAATTATGCTAGATGCACCTTGCAGTGGTAGCGGAACAATAAATATAACAGATAGCAATTTGGAAAAATATTTTTCAAAAGAACTGTGTACAAGAGCAGTAAAAACTCAAAAAGAACTATTAGAAAAAGCCGCAAAAATAGTAAAAACAGGTGGCGAAATAGTTTATTCAACTTGCTCAGTACTAAAAGATGAAAACGAAAAAGTTATACAAACCATACTAAATAAAAGCAACTTTGAAATAGTACCAATAGATATGGATTTAACAGGAATTCCAGTTATACCAACAACTATAGAAGGTACACTTTGTGTATGCCCAACAGAACTATATGAAGGATTTTATGTGGCAAAATTAAAAAAAATTAAATAAAAAGAGGTAATTTATATGTGGATTTTATATGCCCTAGGCTCAGCATTTTTTGCAGGAATAACAGCCATTCTTGCAAAAAAAGAATATTAATAAAATTTATAAAAAGTATTGATTTTTAAAACTATTGTGATACAATTAATAATGACATTAAGACAATAAAAGGAGGCAATTTAATTTGAAAAATAATAGATTTGAAGAAAAAACAAAGGACATTATAAAACTTGCTAAACAAAAAGGAGTTATAAAATCATACGAAACTTTTTGCGAAGAAAATGATTCTAAAAGTTATAGCCTGTTGCAAGAAGACATTGAATACTATTCAAGACTACAAAAAATAGAAACTCCAAAATTTCAAACGGGTGACATTGTTTTTGTTTCAAAATATACTTATAAAAGTGGGTTAGATGGGCATAAACAAAAAGAGAAAACGCTACTTACTCTAAGCGTTTTCTCTTTTGAACTATATCTACTATACCACAAAATCGCAAAAAAATCAAGACTGTTATTTTCCTAAAAAGTATGGTATATAAAATAATGGTGGTTAAAGTGGAGAATTCATATTTAGATATTTTAGATGAATATAAACAAATTGCAAACATAAAGGAATGTAATCTAGTTACTCAAAAATATGGACTGGTTTTAAGTGATAATCAAATAATGAACTTGCTAGAAAAACGAAAAGAAGCACTAAAAAACACAAGGTATATTTTATGAATATAAAAATGAAGCAACAGATTTAGTTATAGGCAATAAAACAATTTTTGGAGGGATACAATATAATTTTTAGTTGATAATTGCCTGCTTTTGTGATATAAATAGTAGTTGAAGGTACAGTTGTATAGGAGGCTAAAAAATGCAATATATAGCGTTATTAAGAGGAATAAACATAAGCCGGAAAAAACAAAATTCCAATGGCAGAGTTAAAAAAAGAATTTGAAACACTAGGCTTTGAAAATGTAATAACATATCTAAACAGTGGAAATGTTATATTCACAAGCAATATTCAAGATGAAAACACAATAACAAATACTATCCATAAAAAGATAGAACAAAAGTTCAAACTTGATATTCCAGTTTTCATAATAGAAACAAGCAAACTAAAAGAACTCTTAGAAAATCAGCCAGAATGGTGGGGAACAGCAAACAAAGAAATTTATGATAATATCATATTCATAATACCACCAACAACCTATGAAGAAGTCTATAAGGCACTAGGAGAACCAAAGCAAGAACTTGAAAAAATAAAAGAGTACAAAAACAACATCTTTTGGTCATATAGCTTAAAAGATTATAGAAAAACAAACTGGTGGGCAAAAACAGCAAATACAAGCATAAGCCAATCAATTACAATAAGAACTGCAAATACAATGAGGAAAGTATTGGAATTGTGCGATAAATAATGAAAGTGTAAAGGAGAAATTAAAATTGAACAATATAGAAATTTTAAAAGATTTAATCATATATCAAAGTCAAAACAATGAGAATATTTCAGTAGAGGTTTTATATAACGAAGAAGATTTTTGGCTAACTCAAAAATCAATGTCAAAATTATTTAATGTTGCAGAAAATAATATAACATATCATTTACAAAACATCTTTAAAACAGAAGAATTAAACCAAGAAACAGTTACTCAAAAAATTAGAGTAACTGCTTCAGATGGAAAAAAATATAATACAAATTTCTATAGTCTGGATGCAATTATAGCAGTTGGGTATAGAGTAAATTCAAAAGAAGCCACTGATTTTAGAATTTGGGCTACAAAAACTCTAAAAGAGTATATAAAAAAAGGCTTTGTTCTTAACAGTGAAATGCTAAAAAATGGACCTAAGTTCGGAAAAGATTACTTTGACGAATTATTAGCTAAAATAAAAGAAATTCGAGCAAGTGAAAGAAGATTTTATCAAAAAATAACAGATATATATAAAGAATGTAGTTTCGATTATGATAAAAACAGTGAAACAACACAAGAATTCTATAAAAATGTTCAAAACAAGCTACACTATGCGATTACTGGTTTAACAGCACCTGAAATAATTTATAATAGAGCTGATAGTAAACAAAAAAACATGGGCTTAACTACTTGGAAAAATGCACCAAATGGAAAAATACTCGAAACAGATGTAACAATAGCTAAAAACTATCTATCTAAAGAAGAAATTATGGAGCTTAATAATTTAGTATCTATGTATCTTGATTATGCTGAAAGACAGGTAAGATTAGGAAAAATTATTTCTATGCAAGAGTGGAAAGATAAGTTAGAAGTTTTTCTAAAAATAAATGAGTATAATATCTTAAAGGATAATGGAAAAATAAAAAGGGAAATAGCGAATAAATTAGCTCTAGATGAATATAAGAAATATAGAATTGTGCAAGATCAAAATTATATTTCTGATTTTGATGATTTAATAAATGAAACAAAAAAATTAAATAACGTTTAAAATTTTAAAAAACTATTGACTCTCCCCTTACAGTAGGTTGTATAAATAAAACAAGGAGAAAAAATATGTATAAAATAGGAGAATTTTCCAAGCTATCTAAAACTACAATAAAGGCACTAAGATATTATGAAAAAGAAGGATTGTTAAAACCTACTTTTATAGACCAATATACTAGTTACAGGTATTATGAAAGTAGCCAGTTATTAGATGTTTCAAAAATAGTATCGCTAAAACAGGCAGGGTTATCTATTAAGGATATTAAAAAGGTTTTAGATGGATATGACATGACAAAAATACTTGAAGCCAAGAAACGAGAATTAGAAAAAAATCTTATTAATTGCAATATTGAACTTTCTAAAATTAATTATTTATTGGAGGGAAAAAATATGAAGAATGAGATTTTTATTAAGGATATACCAGCATATATTGTTTATTACAAAGATGGAATAGTAGCTGATTTTAGCAAAATATCAGACTTTGCTTTGCAAGCAGGAAGTGAGTGTGCACAAACAAATCCTGAAATAAAATGTGTAACACCAGACTATTGTTACATAAGCTATTTTGATGGAGAATACAAAGAAAAGAACATTAAAATTAGATATGCTCAAGCAGTTGAAAAAGTTGGAAAAGAAACTGAAACACTTAAGTTTATGAAAACTAACCCAATTACAGCAATATGTATTTACCACAAAGGTGCCTATGCGAACTTAAGGGATTCATACAATACAATTTTAAAATATATTGAAGATAACGGATATGAAATAATAGACAATCCAAGAGAATGTTACATTGATGGTTGCTGGAATAAAGAAAATGAAAACGACTATTTAACAGAAATACAATTCCCAGTTAGAAAAAAATAGTATTAAATATAAAGCAGATAATTAGTTGATAATTATCTGCTTTTGTGATAATATAATTTAAGCAAAATATGAGGTTAAAAGAAAAATAAAGTCTATGAATGGCTAGAAAATTTATAAAATCAAAAATTCAAATAAAGGAGATGAAGAAAATGTCTAAAAATTTAATTATAAGAAGTAGTAGTGCAGAGTTCTTAATATTTGAAAGACAAACTCATGATAAAGGCATTCAGGTTAGATTTGAAGAAGGAGATTTATGGTTAACTCAAAAGGCTATAGGAGAACTTTTTAATACAACAAGAAATAATATAACTATGCACATAAATGAGATTTACAATAGTTATGAGTTAGATGAAAAATCAACTAGTAAGAAATTCTTACTAGTTCAAAATGAGGGAGATAGAGAAGTAAAAAGAAATGTGTTATATTATAATTTAGATATGGTTATTTCTGTTGGATATAGAGTTAATTCTGAAAGAGCAGTTCAATTTAGAAGATGGGCAACCAATATACTGAAAGAATTTTCTAAAAAGGGTTATATAATAGATAAAAAGAGAATGGAAAATGGATCTTTTTTCGATGAAGATTATTATGAATCATTACTAGCAGAAATTAGAGAAATAAGATTATCTGAAAGAAGATTTTATCAGAAAATAACTGATATATATGCAACTAGTGTTGATTATGATAAAAAATCGCCAACAACAATAAATTTCTTCAAAAAGGTTCAAAACAAAATGCATTATGCTGTATCTAAACAAACGGCTGCAGAGATAATTTATAATAGAGTGGATAGTAAAAAGGAATATATGGGGCTTACATCATGGAAAAATAGTCCTAACGGAAAGATATTAGAAACTGATGTTGTAATTGCTAAGAATTATTTATCGCAAGAAGAATTAGAACAACTTGAAAGAATTGTATCTGCGTTTCTAGATTTAGCGGAAGCAAGGGCAAAAAGAAATATTCCAATGACAATGGAAGATTGGGCAACAAGAATTGACAAATTTTTGCTGGCTGATGATAGGGATATACTAAAAGATGCTGGAAAAATATCTCATGAAATTGCTTGTGATAAAGCCTTAACAGAATTTGAAAAATATAGAATTAAACAGGATAAATTGTACAAATCTGATTTTGATTTACTGATAGAGGAAACCAAATAAATAAATTAAGGAGAGTTTTATGAATAAAGAACTATATGATATGATCTTTAAAAGAAAATCATTCCATTTATTTAGAAATATTGGTAACGAACATATTACGGAAGAAGAATTAAAAGATATAGAAGAATTCTATAAACTAAAACTCTTAGTAGATGGTATTAATGTAAAAATAAAAATAGTAAAAGATAAAACAACCTGTAACAGAGGGCAAGAATACTGTATATTGTTTTACTCTGAAAGAAAAAACAGTGATTTTCGAAAGAATAAAAACGTGCATATAAAGAAAAAATTTTAATTATAGATTAAAATTATATAAAAAACTACTTGACAAGAAAATATAAAATGATATATATTAGTTGTGTAAATTATTCTAAAAAATTAAAGTACATTGAACAGTACATAGAAAAGTAAAAAAGCAAAGTTTATTTGCAAAAGCTGTTATTCCAATGTGCGAAAAGGAAAGAATAATTTGCAAGAAAACAAAGCAAAATAACAATAGGAGAAAAACAAAAAAACATAAGAAGGAGGAGAACAGAAAATGAATTTTAAATTAAAAAATAAATCTGGAATAACATTAATAGCCTTAATTATAACGATAATAGTAATGTTAATTCTAGTAGGAGTAGTAGTAACGGTAGTAATTCAAAGTAATTTACTAGGAACTGCCAAAACAGCAGGAGACAAATACAAAACAGCATATGAAGAAGAAAGTAATATGAGTGGTGTTACAATAAATGGTAAAAAATATGATTCAATCGAAAATTATATAGAATCAACAAAGCCATTACCAGAAGGAGCTGGAAAAAGGGCTGATAAAACAAAAGAATACTCAGATGGAACAAAAACAGCATGGATACCAGCAGGGTTTACTGTGTCAGGAATAAGAGGTGAAACAACCATAGAGGGAGGACTGGTAATATATGATATACCAGATGGCTCAACAGTTGATTGGGATAATAAAACAATAAAATTACCAAGTGAAAGTGAAACAAAAGAAATAAAAACAGCAGTAAATCAATTTGTATGGATACCGGTAGAGGTAAATAAATCTACAGAACCCACAGACACAGAAACTAGTATAGCAAGCTTTTATAGATCAGAATGGGCAAATAATGCAAGAACAAATGAACTTGACTCAAAATATACAGAACCATACTCATATGATGAAACAAATGATTATGATGCAAGTACAGGAATTAAAAAACAAATAGAAAATTTAACAAAGAGTATATATAAATATGGAGGATTCTATATAGGCAGATACGAGGCAGGAAGTGAAACAGAGAGAAAAAGTTCATCAGGTAAAACCGCAATAGGAATAAAACAAGACATGTACCCATATAACTTTGTAAAATGGGGAGAAAGCATGAGCAATATTGGAACAGAAGGAGCAGTAGCTTTATCAAACAGTTTGTATAATTCAATGAAACCAAATTATGGAGCAACCAGTATGCTATGTACCGGAGCTTGTTGGGATAGTATGCTAGATTTTATAAAAAATACAAAAAATGTAACAAGTAGCGCAGACTGGGGAAATTATAGTGATGCTGAATTTGACATAACCAGAGGAAAGTATGCTGAGTATGCAAATCGCACTTTAGGGAGTTTTACTCCAGTAGATGGAACATATATAAAAAAACTATATTCTGTGTCAAAAAAATACATTCTACTAACAACAGGAGCAAGCGAAAGAAACTCAGCCAAAAACATATATGATGTAGCAGGAAATTGTTGGGAATGGACTACAGAGTCCTACTCTTCACTTAATCGAGTTTACAGGGGCCGGCGATTACAACTTCGTTGCTTCTCTCAATCCAGCTTGCGACCGCGACTCCTACACTACGACCGACAGCTTCAACGACGTTTCCTTCCGCCCTTCACTTTATGTAAATCTGTAAGCTTGCAGGCGATAAAATAATTAAATATTCCAAAGTAGTTTTAGGGAAGCTACTTTGAAGCTAAGTAACCTTAGCGAATTTTATACGCTAAGTGAAGGCAAATTTTCCCTTGAGAAACAATGGAAAATTTGCTTAACTCACGTGGCGCCACTAGAGTGGCGCTTTTTCTGCGTTTTAGAGGCTTATAATAGCCTCTAAAATAGGAGAAAAAGCTGTAACTTGTAATGACCATTGCATGTTAGAAGTTTAAGCTGTGTAAATGGAAAATAAATGCCAAATATAGGCTTTCGTCCAGCACTCTAATACAAATTTGAGATTATGTGTTTTAAGGAATACATACAGTAAAGATATTAGTATTAAAGAGATTTATTCCTTCCTAATTTAGGTAAAAATGTAACAATAAAGTGTGTATTAGTAGACTTTCGAATATACGCATTTTATGCTTTAAAAGGAGTTTAACAATGAATGAAGTATTTATAATTGGGAAACCAATAAGTGAGGTTAAGTATAAGTTTATACTTGAAAAGCACAATAATGCAAAGGCTGTTATTAGTTTGGAGTTATTAGATAAAACAAAGCTAGAAGTTATTGCATATAACGAAATTGCAGATTATGTTCTTAGAAATTTAGATAAAAATAAGCTGGTATTTATAAATGGCAAAATATATGGAAGAGAGGTTATTGCATGTAATATAGCAGTGTTATAAAAAGTTGGGACATTTTCTTATTTCATTACTTAAGACATTATCACATTTCTTTCATATAATTAAACTTTTTAGACAAAATATATTGACATTTTGAAAATACAATAGTATAATACAAAACAAGAAGTTTGAACAAAGCAGAGTGTGGGTGTCGCTTTCCTTTTGAAAGGAGGCGATGCGTATGTTATTAGAACAAGTTTATTTACTATTTATATACATACTTTTTATTGAACTTGCAATAGTAGCGATTGTCGCTGTTGCCTTATTTGTAGCATTAGTTGTTACAATAAGAAAAATGGACAGTCAAAAAAACACATCTCTGCCTGACCGCTAGAGATGTATTCATTATTAAAATAACCTTTTAGCGGCACGCCACACTTTGTGGTTGTTCGCTTCTATAATTATTATAATACTTGAATAAAAAAAAGTCAACATTTTTGACAAAAAAACATTATTTGATTTTGCTGTGGTAAAACTTAGCTGTTTTCTTAAAAAACCACAAAAAAAGTATTGCTATTATGTAAAGAATGTGATAATATATTTAGTATTAGTTTAAAGAAAGCGAGTGTATATATTTATGAAAAAAGTTGAACCAAATTTTAATTTTATTGATATGGAACATGATGTTATGAAGTTTTGGGAGGATGAGAAGTGTTTTAAGGCTCTTTTGGAGAAGAACAAGGATGGCAAAAAGTTTAGATTTTTGGATGGACCAATTACAGCTAATAATCCAATGGGAATTCACCATGCTTGGGGAAGAACTTTAAAAGATATATACATACGCTATAAGGGAATGAATGGTTATACTTCACATTATAGAAATGGTTTTGATGGACAAGGTCTTTGGATAGAAGTTGAAGTTGAAAAAGAGTTAGGATTTAATGATAAAAAAGATATTGAAAAATATGGATTAGAGAACTTTACTAAAAAATGCTTAGCCCGTGTTGACCATTTTTCAAAGACAATTACAGAGCAATCTAAAAGATTAGGACAATGGATGGACTGGGATAATTCATATTACACAAATACAGAGGAAAACATTACTGCAATATGGCATTTCTTAAAGAAGTGTGATGAATTAGGAATGATAGAAAGATCATTTAGACCAATGCCTTGGTGCCCAAGATGTGGAACATCTTTGTCAGAACACGAAATGGCAGGTTCATATAAGCAAATGGTACATAAATCAGTATTCTTCAAACTACCATTAATAGGAACAGATAGTAAAATAGTAGTTTGGACAACAACTCCATGGACACTATCTTCAAATGTAGCATTAGCAGTTAATCCGGAAATTGATTATGTTAAAGTTAAAGTAAAATCAGATGATAAATTCTTAATAATGG
>OIEN01000826.1_pt1 | contig 16238 bp, 17 predicted proteins | sample 1581741 | NCBI WGS metagenome assembly OIEN01 (sample SAMN01760944, study PRJEB22395) | human gut metagenome | reverse complement strand
CCCTGCGGCAGGAATGTGTAGAGGCTAATGTCACCTTCTGCTTCATCGAAACTGGCACTGTGTTCATCAAGGATGGCAAACGCTATCACCTGCCCAGCAAGCAGCTGCAAAGCCGGATGGCCTACAAGTCCGGCATGAACTTCAAAGGCAAGTCCATGCGTTTTGATCTGGTGGACGACTGGGGCTATCCCATCCCGCAGGAAGAGCTGTATGTGCCACACTTCCGCTCTAACTGCGCCACTTGCGGCAGCAGACTTATCTGCAACGGGTGCAGCAATTGCGGCAAATGCCTGTGACAGCTCTGAAACAACGCACGTCCCCTCCGTGCAGACCCGGATCTCGCTTTCCGGGTATCTGCGCGGAGGGGACTTATTGTTTTATCAGAGTTTTGTCGTCCACAGGCCATGCAGATTGCAGTAGGCATAGACCGCCACCGGTGTCTCGTCGCCCAGCTCAAAAACCGCTCTGGGTGCCTCGCCCGAATGGAGATAACGGATGTGGCCGCCCTGCGCCGTTTCCACATAGAGCCACTGGATATGGTGGACATCCACCATCGGATGCTCTACCGCACCCACCGTGACGGTCAGGGTGCTGCCGGAGCGCTCGACCACCGGCAGATGCTTTTCTCCGCTGGCTTCCACGGTGTTGGGAATTAGCTCCCGCAGTTTTTCACCGCAGCAGAGCATCGGAACGCCTGCATCGTGGAGCGTGGTGATGAGGTTACCACAGTGGTCACAAACAAAAAATCTTGCACTCATATCGAAATCCTCCCTGAGAATGTTTTTGTGTTTCTTGTTTCTATATGATAATAGTTCTCAGTTTTAATTTCCGTGATTGGGTCACAGAAAGAAGGATTATTTTGTCAGACACACAGGACTTGGATTACTTTTTTCCTTTTCGGAAATAAAGAATTGCGGTAACAAGACACATCCCTGCAATTCCTGCCAGAAATGAATTGGAATAGTTCTTTGTCAGGATGGCCCAAAGGTTGATTGACACAAAGACAATTAAAAATATAACACCGATTATCCTATTTTTCATCTCTGTTACCTCTGCAACTTCCGATTTATTGTCACAAGTATAGCATACTGCCACCCGTAAGAAAAGCCGCAGACACAAAAAGCCCCTGCGGGCAATTGCCCGCAGGGGCTTGGGTTATGCGCCGGTGTTCCTCGCACTGGCATAACGGTTATTCAATTTCAATCAGATTGGGGTTTTCTGGCAGAGCCTTCTGCTGCTGGGGTGCAGGCAGCTGGATGTGCAGGATGCCATCCTCGAACTTTGCGTGGATATCCTCTTTCTTTACGGCATCGCCCACATAGAAGCTGCGCGCGCAGGTGCCGGAGAAGGTCTCGCGGCGGATGTAATGACCCTTCTCATCCTTCTCATCATTGCTGTGATTACGGACGGCCTGAATGGTCAGGTAACCGTCGTTCAGTTCCATCTGAACGTCTTCCTTCTTGCAGCCCGGCAGGTCCACGGCCACATCGTAGCCGTTCTCGGTCTGCTTCACATCGGTCTTCATCATGTTTGCACCGCGCTTACCGAAGGTCTCGCGCTCTTCACGGTTCATCGCACGCTCCAGCGCACCATCGTTCCAGAACGGATCAAAGAGATCATCGAACAGATTCTCATGGAAAACAGCAGGCATAAACATAAATCATTCCTCCAATCCCGGCGTTCGGGTCGGGTCAAAAATCTTTATGTTGTTCATTCGGAAAGGCTTTCCGGGGAGCCGCTCGATCACCTTGCGGCTCTCTCTTTTGCCCTTCCTCCTGAGCACGCCATAATTATAGCACCGTTTGTTAGCACTGTCAAGTACCAAGTGCTAAAATTCACAGAAAGATAATTCTTTGATAATCTTTCATGCACTCTTTCATCTCTTATAGCAATTCCAAGAAATAAAGTGACGCCTTTTGTCAAGTTGTCACTTTATTTCTTGGAATCGCTTAGACTCCCGCTGCTTTCAGCCTTCCCGCTGCTCTGTGATTTCCAGACTGTCCCACCCTACTCGGCAAAACAGGAACAGCACTTTTACACCGGCGGCTTTCGCCTGCGTCAGCGCCGTTTCAAATTCCGGCTGAGTAGTGATGTTAGGCCGCACTTCCGTAATGCCCTCCATCTGGATCACAAACGCCACAGCACACTGATACCCTTCTCTCTGTGCCTGCGCCAATTCGTGCAGGTACTTCACGCCGCGTTCGGTTGGTGCATCCGGAAAATAGCCGATGCCATCCACTTCCAGCGTGCAGCCTTTGACTTCCAGAAGATGTTTCTGTTCGCACTTTTCCATGTAAAAATCAATGCGGGATTTTCCGTAGATAAACTCCGGCCTGACAAGGTCAAACTCCTGCTTTGAGAGCCATTCTCCTACCACCTTGTTGGGTGCCTGGCTGTCCATATTGACCCAGCCAAGTTCCTGCTTGCGTACCGCCACAAGGTCGTATTTTGTCTTGCGTTTCGGGTTGTCCGACACTTCCAGACGCACTGCTGCACCGGGCAGCAGCAGTTCCTTGCACCGCCCGGTGTTCTTGACATGAACCGTTTCCACCACACCGTTCACGTCCACATGGGCAATAAAACGGTTGGGACGGTCAAGAAAAATGCCGTCCACGATCTCTCTGTATTTCAATGTTTACTCCATTTTCATTTTTGTCTGATACGCCTGCGCCGTCCGGGCATCAAAGCAGCAGAAGATGACCTTCATATCGTAGTCGGCGTGGCTTTGCAGCCTATCAGCCACGGTATCCACTGCAATTTGGGTGGCGGCATCCAGCGGATAGCCATACACGCCCGTAGAAATTGCCAGATAGGTGCGCTGTGCTGCTATGGTTCAGCCCTCCCTTATACGAGGTACAACTATTTATTTTATCATAATAAATTCTTTACGCTGTTTTCAAGAGGAAGCGGCTATTTTATCTGTAAATCAGACAACAAAAAAGAGTGGCATCATTTCAAGCTGAAACGCTGTCACTCTTTCGGACTGTACGAACATTCCAGTTGGTACAACCGCTATGCCTTCTCAGTTTTCCAAAAGCCCGTCTGCCCGGCAAACCGGGAGTTATCCGTTATGAAATATTTGCAACAAATTCCTCTATCAGGCGATTCACCCGTTCGGGTCTGTCCGTGTTGGAATTATGTCCTGCTCCTTCGATCCACGTCAAAGGAATTTTGGTATTGCGATGCCATGCTTTGTTGTACCGTATACACGAACCTGCGTGATCTTGTGTGCCGCACATCAATAATGCAGGACACTTGATCTCATACGGCAGATCCTTCTCCATGGCCGCTGCCAAAATACGAAAACCATGTCCGGCAATTTGTGCATAGCGTTTCTGATTGCCGTCATAAGTCAGCATCATTTCACGCATGAGGTTTCTACCATAATCAGTCGTGGCAACACCTTCTGACCCCGATTTCAGGAGCCATTTCCACGGATAGTGAGCATATACCGGTTCCATCCGTTTCAAAAGCCAAAGTTCAACTGCGGTCACATAGCTTCGTTGCAGCGGTGCAGAGTCAATGGAGAGGAACCCTGTCATTTTGTCTGGGTAGAGCTGTGCATAAGCCTGTCCCACATATCCACCCATAGACTGCCCGATCATAACAGGTCTTGTGATTCCTTCCTGGTTTAATATATCGTTCAGCCATTTTGCCTTATCGAGCAAGTCAAAATCAAACCGAAACGGCCATGAAGAGGCGTGTGCCGGCGCATCCCAGACGATAACATTATACCTGTTCTCAAAATACTGAATTTGCTTATCAAACAATCGATGATCCGCAGTCAATCCCGGCAGAAAAACAAGAGTAATTGCATCCGAGTTTGATACGCTTGCCCAATAGTGAATCGTTCCGCAACGAGTTTGACAAGTCTTTTCTTTCATCGGGCTTCCCTCCATAAATTCCGAGTTGTCGAGTTCAGTATACCACGTTTTCGCCCCGCAGAAAAGCGTCCATACGCAAAATAGGCTCCTGCAAGCGTTCAACCACCGGCAGGAGCCTGTTCCGTTCTTAAAGCTTGGTCATCCACAGACCATGCAGGTTGCAGTAGGCGTAGACCGCCACCGGTTTTTCGCCGCCCAGCTCAAACACCGCCTTGGGTGCCTGACCGGGAGCGAGTTAGCGGATCTGTCCGCTGCTTTTCCTCGGCAAGCTGTTCGTCGTAGCCGCGCAATGCAGCGAATGGGGAAAAGATTTTTGCACGATTCTGAAGTGTCATGCGCGGATGCTTGCGCAGGGATTCTTCGCTCTGCGGGCGCTCCATATGGAGAATGTCCGCATATTTCCGGGCGGTCTCCTGCCCAGTCTTGCTATTTTTGTAGTTTTCCATCCGGCCCTCCTGCACTGTGCCCGCCGATTTGCCCATTGCGCTGGCGCATGGTTGCACCTTCTTCAAAGCCGCTGGCTTTCAGGATGGCATTCTTGCCATACTTGCCCTTGATGCCCAGTATGGCCTGCGCCCAGCTTCATCAGGGTGTCGGCATCCACCGGGATCTTGTCCTCAAATGCTTTCATCACTGCCTGTGCGCAGTTGCACTGTCCGGCAGCTTTCCATGCGGCAGCCTGCGCTGCCCGTTCTTCAATGTTCATTTTTACAGTCCTCGTCTTTCTTTCATAAATCAGATATTTATACGTCCTGCTGCTTTTCCAGTGCTTCAAAGTGGTACCGGGGCTTGCCTTTGCTCTTTTTGCCGTACTCGATGGCCTCTTTGGGGCAATAGCAGATGCAGGCCATGCAGTGGGTGCAGTATTTGCCCCAGACCGGCTTGCCGTTTTCCAGCCGGATATTGTTCAGGGGGCACAGCCCCACGCACTTGCCGCATCCGATACAGACATCCGTTGCCCGGAAGGCATCCGCCTTCACAAAAAAGCGATAGAACGCCGGGTTTACCGGGCCACTCATAAAGCGGTCGTAGAGGGTGTCTCTCAGTGGAGAAAATTCCTGCCCGGCTCTGACCTGCGCCAGCGCCTTCTGAAGTGCAGGCGCTGCCTGCTCCACGATGCGCCGCGCCTGCTCCGCTTGCGGCGCATGGAACATGGCAATGTAGTTTTCCGGCATGATGATCTGGGCTGTGCCCATGTACCGCAGGTGCTTTTGGGCTGCAAGCTGCCGGTTATATTTTGCCGCATTGCCGATCTCGCTGCCGCAATCCGGAATACCAGCGCACCCACGATCAAAAGCAATGCCTTTGCGCCCACCTTGCCCAGATAGCCGATGTTCACCGTTGCGCCCACCAGCACAAACAGGAACACCTCCGCAGCCACCCAGAGCTTGCCGTATTTTACCGAGAGCCTTTTTGCTACCACTCCTCTCTTTTTCTGCAGACCGATGCCGATAAACATAATGGCGATCAAGGCCGAGAAGGTGATCGCGGTGGTCAGGGCGTCCTCCGCTGCCACCAGCAGGAAGGAGATGCTCAAAATGATCAGCACCTTTGCGGTGTCCCGGATATGGACCTTTGCAAAGAAGAACGCCAACAGGGACCCCACCGCCAGACCCACTGCCATACCCAGCAGAATGGACACCGGGATGTTGACAAAACTGAGCAGAGAGGCACTTTCCCCCTGCATCATGCCCACAAAGGTGGAGAACAGAACAATGACGTACACGTCATCCACCGACGCCCCTGCAAGGATCAGCTGCGGGATGCCCTGCTTTACGCCGTAGCCCTCGTCCATGAGCCGGACCATCCTAGGCACCACCACCGCCGGGGAAACTGCCGCCAGCACCGCACCCAGGATCGCCGCCTCCAAAAACGTCAGCCCCATGAGCTTCGGTGCCAGCAAAAGCACCCCCATCAGCTCAAAAGACGCCGGAACAAAGCACATCAGAACGGCAGGCCGCCCCAGTTTTTTCAGCCCGGAAGTATCCAGTCCCAGCCCTGCACGGGTGAGAATGATGATCAGGGCCATCTTCCGCAGCTCCGGGGAGATACCCAGAATGCTGCCGTCCAGCAGGTCCAGGACGTAAGGCCCCAGTACCATACCGGTTGCTAGCATCCCCAGCAGGCTCGGCAGCCTGCACTTCTGGCAAAGCCACCCCATGAACATCCCAACGATCAAAATCAGCGAAATACTCAGTAACATAAAAGTTCCTCCTTACCCACAACACGCAAAAAAGCTGACACCTTCTGCGTGGTTTTCGTCGCAGAAGTCATCAGCTTTCAAAGCGGTTCAAGTAATCTGGTTACTTCGGGAGAACTTCATTCCCGTTTATTCTGTTGGCAGTATAGCACACCTGTCTCTCAAAAGCAACTCCGGCCTGTGCAGTGCCGGGGTTTACTCTGCCTCATAGGTTCTTCTTTTCCAGCATTCGTTTTTTGTGGTTTTCAGATGCCTGTCTGCCCGGCAAACTGGAATTTAACGTTCACTCATATATTGTTTTATTTCATCAGAAGTCAATTTTCGTACTTCTGTATGTGAATATTCTTTATACTCTCCAACATTAAACACAGGTGTCATTTGTTTGCATTTCTTGTCTTTATTCTTTTTCAAGAATAGATGTAAATCCTCATTCCCGGCGAATATTTTATAAGATACTCTGCCTTTACTGTTCTCTATCTCATAAATACCACATGAACTTTTCGTTGTATAATCGGCTGTTCGTAAATAAAGTTTTGCAATTTCCAATGACTTAAAAGGAAAATTCCATCTTTGTAATCCTCTGTTTGGGTCATGTTCAATACAAATGCAACGTCCACAAGTTCCACAAATATATTGAGTGTGGTTTTCTAAGCAGTCCAAGGGATTTAGTAATGGTGTTATTCTATTTTCATCAGAGTAACATTCTTCACACATTTTTCTTTTCGCTCCTTATCAAATTCCGATTTGTCGTTCTCAGGATACTATGATTTCCGCACGCAAAAGACCTGCGGCAAGGTGTGTGCTTACACCTCGCCCTCAAACTTCATGCCCCAGCTCATACGGGTGTCGTACATCAGATGGGTCAAGGCAAGGCTGTCCTGCGGGGTGTAGCGGTCGCTGCCGGTGCGTCCCAGTTTGACGCAGCGGCTTGCTTCCCGGATCTCATACTCAAAGCCGTTGATGTCCACCGGGCAGCGGATGACCTCCGGCTCTTTGCCCTCCACTTCCAGCGTCATGGTCTCGGCGTGCTGGAAATCCGGCAGAAAGATGCTGCCCTTGGTACCAACGATACGGGCGTTGCGCTCCAGCTCCTGCCCGATGGTCTGGACCGACTCTGCCTTGCAGCCGCCGGGGTAGGTCAGCACAAGGCGGCTGTAATCGTCGGTGCCGTACTCGTTGATGTGCACCTCTTTGGTGTCCACCTTCTCCGGGTCCTGTCCGGTGAGGATGCGTAAAAAGCCCAGATTGTAGATGCCGATATCCAGCAGCGCACCGCCGCCCAAACCGGAATCAAACTTACGGTCCTTCCGGGCACCGGAGGCCACAAAGCCGTACTGACAGGTGATCTGCTTCAGCTCCCCGATGGTGCCAGCAGTAAGGATCTCGCGCATGCGGTCGTACAGCGGCAGCAGCCAGATCCAGAACGCCTCCATGAGAAAGAGGTGCTTTTCCTCTGCCAGACGATACAGCTCCTGCGCCTGCTCCGGGTTGATGGTAAAGGGTTTTTCGCACAAAACGTGCTTGCCCTGCTCCAAGCAGAGCTTGCAGTTTTCGTAGTGCAGGGTGTTGGGGGTGGCGATATAGATGGCCTCCACCTCCGGGTCGGCGGCAAGGGCCTCATAGGAGTCATAGCAGCGAGGGATGCCGTACTGCTGTGCAAAGGCCTGTGCACTTTCCAGATGCCGGGACCCCACGGCAACAAGCTGCTCTCCTTCTGCGCCCATCTGTTCCACCGTAGACGCAAACTTCTTGGCAATGGTGCCGGTCGCTAAGATTCCCCACTTCATAACGGTACCTCCCGGTTTATTCCTTTGGATTCGTTGCGTTCAGTATACCATGGTTTTCCCCTGCGGAAAAGATAGTGAAAAACAAAAATGCCCCCGGAGGGCTTGTTCCAACTCTCCGGGGACGATTCTATGCACCGGTATCTTTCATCTTGTTCCAAACATTCTCATCCACTATAATAGAGATAGAAAGAAGGTGCCAACATGAAACATCGCATTGTGACGGCTGCGCAGATAAAGGAAATTGAACAAGCCGGGGATGCCCACGGTCTGCCCTACCTGCAAATGATGGAAAACGCCGGGCTGGCGGCTTACGCTGAACTGCAAAAGCAGTTCCCACATTCCGGCAGGCTGCTGGTGGTCTGTGGAAAGGGCAACAACGGCGGCGATGGGGTTGTAATCGCCCGCGCCGCCGCAAAAGATGGCTGGAACGTGACCGTTTTTCTGGCCGAGGGCGAGCCGAAAACCGCTGACGCCATCCGCAATTTTGAGCGTCTGCACTCCCTGCCGGTGCACATCTGCACTGACGGTTCCGTACTGGAAACCCAGAGCTTTGCTGCCGTTGTGGATGCCCTCTACGGTACCGGATTTCATGGTGAACTGCGGCCTTCCGGCCTTGCTGCCTGCGGGCTGATGCACCTTCTGCACAAAAGTGGCACCTTTGTGCTGGCCGTAGACCTGCCCAGCGGCATCAATACGGACACCGGCGAGGTTGCCGAGGGTGCTGCCCATGCAGACCTGACCGTAACCTTCGACAGCTATAAGCCTTTGCATATCGCAAAAACCTCTGCGCCGCTGTGCGGAAAGATCGTCTGTGCCGACATTGGCATCCGGGATGAATGGCACCCGGAGTTTTGACGAGGGCTTGCCGCTGCGGAAAAGCACCTGCGCACAAAAGACCCTGGCAGCTTTCAAGGCACGCCGGGGTTCTTTTTGTCATTCTGCTGCAAAATGTCTGCACTTTCTTGGCCGAACGCAGAAAATGCGGAAACCGCTTGATTTAGCTCGGTTTCCGTACTAGAATGGAAACCGGAAAGAAAACTTCGGTTTCCAGAAGGAGGATGCTCATGCAGGAAAAGCTCGATGCGCTGGTGCGCACACAGGCCATGCAGTTATTCCGTCAACAGGGGCTGCATTTCACCATGCAACAGGTGGCAGAGCCGCTGCACATCAGCAAAAAGACCATCTACACCGTTTACCCCTCCAAGGAGGCGCTTCTGCTGGACATGGTAGACCACGCCTTTGCAGACATCCACCGCTGCAAGCAGGAGATTCTGGCAGGCAGCGGCACTTTGCAGGAGAAGCTGCGGGCGGTCATCATTGCCATGCCGACAGAATACGCCGCGCTGGACCTGCGGCAGATGAAGGAGCTGGACGAGAAATACCCGGTGGTGGCGGCGCGGGTGCGCAGTCAATTGGAAAACGGGTGGGAACCCACCATGGCGCTGCTGGAACAGGCTGTGGCAGAGGGGGTCATGCGTCCGGTGTCCCTGCCGGTGCTGCGGCAGATGATCACCGCATCCATTGAGAGCTTTCTGGCAGACCGCAGTCTGGCAGAAAGCGGAGTGCAGTATGTGGCTGTGCTGGAGGAAATGATCTCGATTTTACTGGAAGGAGTGCTGCCGCGATGAAACACAGCTTTTGCGAGGACTGGGAGTTTACACGACACTGGACAGAGGCCTTTGGCAAGGGGCTGCCGGTGCCAAAACAACAAGCCGTCCGCTTGCCCCATACCTGCCGGGAGGTGCCGCTGCACTATGCCTCTCCTGCCGATTACGAGATGGTTTGCGGCTACCGCAAACGGTTCCGGGTGCCGCCGGTACAGGCCGCGCCCCCGCTGTTTGTCCGCTTTGACGGCGCTGCCCATCAGGCGGTGGTGCGGGTCAACGGCAGGGTTGCCGGGCAGCATCGGGGCGGCTATACCGGCTTTACGGTGGAGATCACCGACCTTGTAGATCGGGAGGGTGAAAATCTGTTGACCGTGCAGCTGGACACCCGGGAGGACCCCGCTATCCCGCCCTTTGGCTTTGTCATCGACTACCTGACCTACGGCGGGCTGTACCGGGAGGTCTGGCTGGAAGCTACGGCAGAGAGCCGCCTGACCGATTTGTTCGTCTACACGCCCACCCTGCAAGAGGCTTTGGTGCAGTGGACCGCAGAGCTCACACCCGCAGCCGTGGCGGTCCGCATTCGGCTAGAGACCGCAGACGGCACCCTGCTGGCCCAGCAGACCGCACAGGCAACAGAAACCGGGAAGATCCAGCTTTCTGTGCCGGATGCACAGCCGTGGGATACAGAACACCCGGTTTTGCATCATGCCATTGCAGAGCTTTTGAACGCAGCCGGACAGCCCATCGACCGCAAACAGGTGACGTTTGGCTTCCGCACCGCAGAGTTCCGGGCGGATGGCTTTTACCTCAACGGAAAAAAGACCTTCCTGCGGGGTCTGAACCGCCACCAGAGCTACCCTTACATCGGCTACGCCGCACCGGAAGGCCTACAGCGGGAGGATGCCCGCATTTTGCAGGAGGAGCTGCATTGCACCGCCGTGCGCACCAGCCACTACCCCCAAAGCCAGTATTTTCTGGATGAGTGCGACCGGCGGGGTCTGCTGGTGTTCACTGAATTGCCGGGCTGGCAGCACATCGGAGACGACAACTGGAAGGACGCCGCCTGCGAGATGCTGCGGGAGATGCTCTTGCAGAACCGCAATCACCCCAGCATCATCCTGTGGGGCGTGCGCATCAACGAGAGCGTGGACGACGATGCCTTCTATACCCGCACCAACAAAATCGCCCATCAGCTGGACCCCAGCCGTGCTACCTCCGGCGTGCGCTATCTGGAAAAAAGCCATCTGCTGGAGGACGTCTACTCCTACAACGATTTTTCCCACAACGGCGTAACGCCCGGCGCAAAGTCTAAAAAAGACGTGACCCCGGATATGGGCAAGGCGTTGCTCATCTCGGAGTGCAACGGCCATATGTACCCCACAAAAGCCTTTGACGATGGTCCCCATTTTCTGTATGGCGTTGCCCCCTTTGGCAACGCCCACGAGAGTCGGGCAGCCCGGATGAACCGTGCCATGGAGCTGTTGCGCAGCTGGTGCGGGCAAAAGCAGATCCTTGGCTGCGGCGTACCGGTGATGCCCGCCTTCGGGCTGGCGGATTACTGCCGTGTCAGTTGCGACGTGAGCTTGGACTGGGACGATGTGTGGTATATGCGCCTGTTCCACCGGGAGCGGGTGTCCACAAAGCAGGCCATCAACAACACCGTATTCCGGCGGCAGCTCAATGGCCGTGCCTATGGCAGCGACCCGGATGTGTTCTTCCTCCGGGAGGAAAACTGCAAGCTGACGGCAGAGCAAAAACGCACCCTTGCCACGGTCAATGCCCTGCTGGGCAATGTGTTCCTTACCTCGGATATGCCGTCTCACTACACGGATGCGCAGCGGGCAGAGTACCGCCGTCTGCGCACCCTCTTTGAGCACGCCACGCAGGTGCAGGCAGAAGCGGAAAACGACCGTCTCTATATCCGGTATCTGCTGGACGGAACTCCACAAAAATTATGTTTCGACCTGTTCTGACAGTGCGAACAAACCACAACAAAACCACACCCGCCCATGTACTGTGCTTTGCACACAATACGCAGGCGGGTGTTTTGCTGTTCTTCCGGTACGATCCTCAGTTTTTTAAATACAGCTTGGGTCTGTGCAGCGCTGACGGTGTCACACCTTGCGCTCAAGGTTCTGCCGGAACAGCTCATACGCTGCCCGCATCCCCTCCGGCAGACGCTTCAAGGTTTCCTGCTGCAACTCAGACGACATCCCGTAAAAGGCTTCGGCAATGCCGCCAGTGATGCAGGCAAGGGTGTCGCTGTTTCCTCCTTTACCCCTGATGCCGCTTTTTGAAGTCGGCTTCGATCTCCTCTTTCCACTCTGCGCCGACGGATGCCGGGCAGGCTGCCTGCCGCATCCGGTAGACCGTTTCGCTGACCACATGGTAATTGACTGCCACGCCCTGTGCGTCATTCTCGAACCGCACAGCCCGGTCGGACGAGATGCCGAAGCGGGCAGCTTCCTTCACGGCGTCCATGTTGGCACCGAGGAACAGGAATTCCCAGCCGTACTGCTCTTTTTCCCGCTCGATCATCCGGCGGATTTTCTCATAGCTAAACCGTTTGCTGGCGTTTTCCAGTCCGTCGGTGGTGATGACAAAGATGACCTTTTCGGCACGTTCGTCCTCCGGCAGATGGCGCTGGATATTCACCATCTTTTCCACGCCGTAACCGATGGCATCCAGCAGCGCCGTGCAGCCCCGGACGTAGTAGTCCTTTTCGGTCAGCGGCGCAACGGCGTGCAACGGAAAGCGGTCGTGCAGCAACTGCACCTCATGGTCGAACAGGATCGTGGTCACATTGGCCTCGCCCTCCTGCTCCTTCTGCCGGGTCAGCATAGCATTGAACCCGCCGATGGTGTCCTGCTCCAGCCCGCCCATGGAACCGCTGCGGTCCAGAATAAAAACAAGCTCGGTAAGATTTTTCTTCACAACAATGCCCTCCGTTTTGTGGTGTATCGCTTTCGTTGGCAAAAGGATACCACAAACCGGAGGGCAAAAGGTCAACGGGCAGGCGACAAATCACGCACCCAGCTGTTCCTGATCGTATTCAAACAATAGCGTATTGACCTGATTGATGTTATAGATTTTGTGTTCCAGACAGTACCGCACGATCCAGTCCCGCTTGGAGCCATCGGAGAAGGCATAGCCTGCGCTTTTAAGCAGGTCGATGGTCTCATCCTCCGACAGATGCAGCCCCACTGCAAAGGCCAGCACCGTTTTCTTTTTGGGGTTGTAGTCCCGGTTGCACTGAATTTTGGAGAAGTGCTGCCGGGAGATGTTGGACTGCTTGTACACGGTAGAGTCTTTCAGCCCCCGCTCGTCAATGAGCCGCAGCAGCCGGGTGGTGAAGCTCTCGCCAAGGTTGTCCATCAGGCTTTCCAGACTGCGGGCTGCCATGGGGGCACTCTGCTGCCTCAGCACAGGCGCAAAGACCGGCGGTGCGCACTCTTGCGCAGGATACTCCCGGTCGGCAAGCGCAGCATCTTCCCAGCGTTCCACGTATTCTCTGCGCCGACGGTCAAACTCGTAGCTTTCATCGTTCTGTGCTACATAGTGGTCGTCAATGTACTCCTCCACCGAGGCGAACAGCTTCCGGCTCACGGCCAGCGAGCCCCGGTCGTAGAGCACCAGATACACGGTCAGGTCGTGCTCCATGACGTACTGTGTGATGGTGTCCACCGCAATGCGGAAGGCCTGTTCTTTGGGGTAGCCATAGTTTCCGCTGGACAGCAGCGGAAAGGCCACGCTCTCGCAGTGGTACTCTGCGGCTAATTCCAATGCGGAGTGGTAGGCACCGGCTAATTGTTCTGCTTCGCCGAACCCGCCGCCGTGCCACGCAGGGCAGACTGCATGGAAGATATACTTTGCAGGCAGCCCGAATGCCGGGGTACACACCGCCCTGCCCAAATCGCAGTGCCCGATGGCTTCACAGGAAGCGGTCAGCTCCTGCTCCCCTGCCGCCTGATAGATGGCACGGCTGGTGCCGCTGCCCTGCAAAAGGTTCCGGTTGGCGGGGTTGACGATGGCATCCGCTGTTACCTTGGTGATGTCGTTGCGGATCATCAGAAACGGCATGGTGGTTCCTCCCTCACATGGTTTTCTTCATCCTATCACATCCGATGGGGCGGTGCAAGGGGTGCTCTTGTTTCCTGTCCGCGCAGCTATTATAATAATAGGTACCGAAAGAAGGTGAGCTTCCTGCACGACATCTGGAATCCATGGCACGGCTGCGTCAAGTGCAGCGAGGGCTGCCAGAACTGCTACATGTATTTTCTCGACCGGATGCGGGACCAGAACGGAGCCGAGATCTACAAAACGAAAAGCGGCTTTTCCTATCCGCTCCAGAAAGACCGCACCGGACACTACAAAATCCAGAGTGGTGAGCAGATCCGGGTCTGCATGACCTCGGATTTCTTCTTGGAAGAAGCCGACCCGTGGCGGGCTGAGGCGTGGGACATCATGCGCCAGCGCAGCGATGTGGTGTTTTTCCTGCTCACAAAGCGCCCGGAGCGCGTAGAAAAATGTTTGCCGCATAACTGGGGCGACGGTTGGGAGCACATCTTTTTCAACGTCACATGCGAAAATCAGCGCCGCGCGGACGAGCGCATCCCCATTCTGCACAGCCTGCCGTTTAAGCACAAGGGCATCATGACAGCGCCCTTGCTCGGTCCCATAGAGATTGAAAAATACCTCGCGATGGGGCAGATTGAGCAGGTTATCTGCGGCGGCGAAAACTACGACGGCGCGCGCCCGTGCGATTACGACTGGGTGCGCTCGCCGCACAGGCAGTGCGCAAACCAAAACGTCACGTTCTGCTTTATCGAGACGGGCACAAACTTCATCAAGGACGGTCGGCGGTATTTCCTGCCGAATAAGCGCGTGCAAAGCGAAATGGCGTATAAATCCGGCATATCGTATCAGGGCAAGCCGATGAAATTCAAGCTCGAAGACGATTACGGCCTGTTCGACGCCGGGCGAAAATACGAAAAATACTTCGGCCCCCAGTGCGAAAAATGCGGCAGCCGCATGATCTGCAACGGCTGCGCAAGGTGCGGTAAATGCACTGTGCTGGAAGGAAAATAGAAAAGAGGGTTTAGCTTTGGGTTGCTAAACCCTCTTGATTATTTACTCAAAGTGATTTCAAAATCACAAGGAGTAAGATTTTCACCCGCGTACTTGACTTTAAGAATGACATAACCATCAGGAATAGTTTTACAAACTGGATTACTTTTTGAGTAGTTTTCGGGATAAATGGTGATGTCTTCATAGCATCGATGTTGAACGTCGTTTGCATCATAGACAAGCAAAGAATAGAGCAGGGAAGAATTTTCATTAAATTTTGTTTCGGGTGAAAGACAGATAGATAAAAAACTGTGGTTACCGATTTCAATTTGCTCTGATTCACCGTAATACACAGTGGTATATTCTGAATGCAATTCACAATCTGAAATCTGTAATGTTTCAGATATATTCGTGGATTTACAGCTTATCAAAAAGCAAAACAAGAGTAAGGTTAGAATAAAAACCGGCTTTTTCATATAGATAATTTCCTCTCCTTGAGTTTGGTACCTTTAAACTAGTTTTCGCTAGTCCCATGTCAAATCAAATTCCCCATCAGTGCCATCAGGTATACTAATGCCGTTGGAAGACAAATTTTCATATTCATATTCGCAAACGGTTTCCTGTGCAATGGGTTTTGAAAATAGAAAGAATAGCAAAATTGCAAAGGAAACACCGATTAAAAAGCCTAACAAGAGGACAACAATAATGTGCGCGGGACGTTCAAAGAAACGTTTCTTTATTTTAAAAAGCAGAGATTTGCGAGAGGAAAGCGGTTCTGTCAAATGTCCGGTTGATAATGTCGATTTATCAAGTGATGATGTGTCGAGTGGTTCAGCTTTGGGTTCGTTTAATAAATAATCAATAGGAACTTGATAGAGCTTGCTGATTTCAATTAGACGTTTTGAAGGTGGAACACTTGTCCCCAATTCCCAGTTAGAAACAGTTTGTCTGGAAATTCCAAGCTTTTCTGCTAATTCTGATTGAGTAAAGCCGGATTTCTTCCGTAATTGATATAGTTTTTCGTATAATTCCATGTTGTCTTTCCTCGCTTTAATTCTGCACAAAATCAGCCATAATGTAAACCAAATTTAAATGGCAGATGTGCAAATTTTACTTGCGTTTGTGGTTTTTAGCGAAAAATAAGTTGTATATGCTCGGATAAAACAAAAGGGATAAGAACTTTGTCGTTCTTATCCCCGGTAATTAACCGTTTACTTCACTTTCCCCGTCTTCTTCCGTCCTGTAAAAATCGAAACGCCGAAGATGACGAAAAGCAGCAGCACCGCAAAGCACATCCAGCTCACAAACACCGCCGTACTCTTGCCGCTGAACATATCGTAGTAGCCTTTCAGGTAAATGATGACCACAATCAGAGGCAGAATGTACTGCATGTAAAGGCGGATCCAGTGCGGGAACTTAATGCCCTCGCCTTCGTTCGCTTCCTTGAGGAAATTCTCAAAGCCCCAACCGTTTTTGCGCACGCAGAACAGTACGAACACAAGGCTGCCCAGCGGCAGCAGATTGGAAGAAACAAGGAAGTCTTCCATATCCATAATGTTGCTGCCCTCACCCAGCGGCTGAATGCCGGAAAGCACATTAAAGCCGAGAATCGCCGGCAGGGAAAGCACCGTGATCAGCACAAAGTTCACGCCCACAGCCTTTTTGCGGCTCCAACCGAAATTGTCCATGCAGG
>OIEN01000824.1_pt1 | contig 16260 bp, 9 predicted proteins | sample 1581741 | NCBI WGS metagenome assembly OIEN01 (sample SAMN01760944, study PRJEB22395) | human gut metagenome | reverse complement strand
TGTATGTGTTGGACAAGATACAATTATAAGGAGAATCTATGGATTTTAGAAAACTTCCATCTAATTCTGAAGGGTTACTGTTAAAGCTGGTCTGTTCAGAAAACCCTACGCAGGTATTGCGGAAACAATACAACGGGCTTTCTACGCAACAAGAGCAAGAACTTGACGGTATCATAAGAGAACTAAAAGAACTCGGCTATATTGATGTTAAATGGGCTGATAATGAGCCATACTTTGTCATTCTAAATAATTCTGCAAGAACATATAGTGAACGATTGGCTGAGTATAACACGCATAACCCCACCAATGCAACACAAGGGAAAAAGGAGAAAAATACAATTTTCATAAGCCACCGATCAACTGATAAAGGTATTGCGGATATGCTTGTTGACTTTTTTGCAGGAACCGGAATTTCTAAGGAAGCAGTTTTCTGCTCTTCTCTGCCGGGCAACGACATAAATGAACGCATTTCTGATGAAGTCAGATCTGCGCTGAAAAGCAGCGCAGTTAACATTGCGATTCTTTCGCATGATTATTATCAGAGTGCCTATTGCCTGAATGAAGCGGGAGTGCTTTGGTATGAGGACGTTCCTGTAATTCCAGTTGCCTTGCCGGAAATTAATTCGGGCAACATGTACGGATTCCTAAATAACGAATATAAGTTAAGACGGTTGGATTCCGATACAGATATTTCGTACATTTATGATACTGTGAGCGAAGCGGTATCGGCTCCGCACACAAAAGCCAGTCTTATCACATACGAGAATAATAAACTTAGAACAAGGTATGCAGAATATTTGAAAGCGAGAGAATTGCCCCCAAGTGGTTCTGATATTTCCATCACAGATACTATTGCAGAAATAACCACTGACGATGAACGAATCGTGCTATACTATATACTTCATGAAAATGTTCGAAAAGTCTCTAAATCTACTATTTCAAGCTGGTTAAACAAATGCGAAATCCGTGGCGTAAATGTCGATAACGCGTTTGATTTGCTGTCATCTTTTGATAACGGGGCTGTGAATAACGATACTCTGGAGTTTGGCATCGACACCTTCCGCAAATACTCTGCAAACGCAGCGCAAATACTTCCACCACTTAAAAAATGCGTGGATCAGTATATTGAATTAGCCGTCAACACATTCCAAAAAATCTGGTCAGATGACACGCTTGATATTAATATACGGCTGTTTATTGCTTATATCGTGGAAGAGAGAATGCGCGCGTTTGGTGACCGTTGGATGGCAGAAGGAGAAATCGAAAATATAAGGCAGTGGGAGAGCAAAAACACACTCGATTCCACACTTTCGAGAAACTATGGAAGCTGCCTTGAATTTTTTATTCAAAACGAACTTGTGTATGCAAGCAGTTGGACAAGCTATGGAAATCCGCGAGAGTATACTTTATTCCCTTCTCTACAGGAACTTCTTTTTAATTGCCCACATAAGATTATGGAGGAATTGCAAAAAGTCAAAGGTATATATCATTTGGATTTACCATTTTGAGGTTTAAGAAGCCCGGCACCGCGTCGTTTGACGTGCTGCTGGGCTTCTTACTTAGTTCCATTCCTCAGCTAAGAGGAAGTCGCGGATATTCCGGTGCTTGATACCGTTTCGGCTCATATCGAACTCATCGAGGGAAACAACATACTTCGGGAAGTTGTCACGAATGTTATCATACGCACCAAATTCACGGTTGACCGTTTCTTCCGATGCCAGCAGGTAAGTGACCTGAACATACAACTTTTCGCCGCGCTTGTCGCATACAAAATCAATTTCCTTATCGCCCGTTCTGCCAACGGTCACTTCATAGCCCCGGCGCAGCAGTTCCAGATACACGATATTCTCCAAAATGAGATTGATGTCCCGCATATTGCCACCGAAAACGGCCTCGCGGATGCCATGATCGGCAATATAATACTTCTCGTTGGAGGCAAGGATCTGTTTGCCCTGCAAATCTTCCCGCTTCACCTGATAGAACAGATACGCCTCGCAGCAGTATTTGATATAGTTCAGGATTGTTTCCGGGGCAACGGTGCGCTGCTCATTTTTCAGGAACTTCGCAAGCGAGGTCGCAGAGAAGGTCGTTCCCACATTGGCAATCACATAGGCAATGATTCGTTCCAGCAGGTCAACATCCCGGATTTTATTCCGCTTCACGATGTCCTTGAGCTGAACCGAGTTGAATAGATCATGAAGATATTGCTTGGACGGTGCATCCGCATAGCGGAGGTTTGCGAGATAAGGCATACCTCCGGCAAGCAGGTACTTTTGGAAACACTGCTGGATGGACGCATCGGGAGCAATCGAACGGTACAGTTCCATGAACTCCCCGAATGAGAACGGATAAATTACGAACTCTACATACCGACCGCCCAAATAGGTCGCAAGCTCACCGGACAGCAGCTTTGCATTAGAACCGGTAATGTAGATGTCGCAATCCAGCGAGACCCGGAGAGAGTTGATGCACTTTTCCCAGTCCTTGACCTCTTGGATCTCATCGAAAAAGAGGTAGACCTTGCCGCCGATTTCCTTGGCGCGTTTGCTGATCTCGTCGTGCAGCGCCTGAGTGGTTTGCAGGTGGGAATAGCTCATATCTTCAAAATTGATGGAGACAAATTGCGTCGGGCTGACGCCGGACTCAGTGAGTTCATGTTTGATCAGCTCCAACATGACCGACTTCCCGCAGCGGCGGATACCGGTCATGACCTTGACCAGCTCCGTTCCGATGAACGGACGGATACGGCTCATATACAGTTCGCGTTTGATCATAAAACTTCACCCTCCTTCCGTGGCTGACCACAGTATATCGCATTTACGATTGAAACTCAATGGAGAAATTACAAAAATATAAGTTATAACTGATAAAATACAAAATTCGACAAATGATTTCAGATAAGGCTTTGCTATTCAAGCAAAGCCCTGCAAAGGTAAGATTCCACCCTTTATTGGCACACGAAATGCCGTTATCACAAGGCGGAGTGGCAAGATAGGCAGGAAATCCAAGCGACGTACTGGCGATATTTTCCTCCATATTCGCCCCGAAATGCAGCAGAAAATGAAACAACCATCGGCATATCCGTTGGGCGGTCATGCCGATGGTTGTGTGTTTCATCAGAGCTATCACTCGATTTTTGGGGGCAGTAGTAGTGTGTCATTTTTGCGCCTGCAATCCGATTTTCCATACACCGTTTTTACACCATTTCAGCGTGGAGTACCAGCATTATGATCGCAAGGGCTAAATTTACAACTGTTCCGAAAACGCGGAGAGGCGTGTACCTTCCACGAAACAGGTGCTTCCACCACGTAGCATTCGAAATATGATAGGAAACGAAAATTGCAAACATTCCGGTACCGAGGTGCTCGTGGGCGGCATGTACTAAGCGCTTAATAGGCAAAGAATCTCCGCTCACACTTGTGGGCGGAGATTCTTTCGTTTAATAGTTCTTCGGTTAGCAACTTATTTTCCCAATATCCTATCAATCATCAGTTCTACGCATTCGGGATTATCAATGGTGTACACATTCTTTTCCTCTCGCTGAGGGCGTTCCATGAGCCACCACTGACGTAGTTGGCTGGCCGGAGTGCCGGACATGATGAACGAATTGAGGACAACTGTTTTGCCATCTGCCGTAGGTGCCAGTCTGGTCTCCAGTTCCTTGATCGTTTTATAAAACTCGATCTTGGGATCATCTGGTCGGATATGCATCAAGCCCTTCGGATCGATAAACGAAATGTACTGCGTTTCGGGCGTATCAATCCAGAGGATGTAATCAGGGTAAAAATTGCCCGCCTCGAAGAAGCCCATGCCAACCTTGCTCTTGTTGCGAAGCAAATACAGGGATTTGTCCACCAGCTCCGCTGCGTGGTTGTCTACGTATGCCTTGAGATAGTCCACAAACCTCATTTCGTCGGTGTTCAGCGCAACGGGCGACAGCTGTATTTTCAGATTGCTCTTTTCAAGACAAATCAGCGGGGCGTACAGATGCGATCGAAAATCGAACAGAACCAGCTTGCCATGGAAAGGATCTTTTTTGTAAACATCGAGCCCGTTATTCGCTTGCAGCACAGCGGACATCTCCGCAACGAAAGCCTCCAGCTCATCGCCGGTGGGATCCATCGCGCTCTGCTGCGCGTAGGTCAACGTGTATTCATCGACAAAATTGCTGTCATCCGCATCCAGAATCGCATATTCCAGACGTGGTGCCTCCCAGCGCTCTTTTTCATACTTAAAAAACTTATCCATATAGGATTTGAGCGCCATGACGGCATAATCGGTCGCCGCCTCCAGCTTTGCGATCGAATTGATTTCCAGATGGTTTTGCGGGATCAAAAGTCTGTACCAGCCGTCCTCCCGCAGGATATCAAGCAGCCTGTCCTTGACAATGCTGATATTGAAATACCGCTTTTCGCTCTTATACTCCTGCAGCTCCTCAAAGATCCGCTGGACATCCAGCAGAGGCAGAATATCCGCTGGGAGCGTTCGCGGCTCCGGCATGGATTCGATTTTGAAACTGTAAGTGGAATCTATCGTCTGGATCTTGCTGCGGCAGTCGATGACTGTTTTGCTCTTGAGCAGGTAACGCAGGAATCCCTGATCTGGCTTGTCCAGGATCAATCGGGCAGCCTGCTGTTTGAAATTTGCCCCGTTTTTCACCTTGATGACGTGGAGCTTTTTGCCTTTCACTTCATCAAACCGGCTAATCACCGGCAGGCGATACTCATGCACCGTTTCATTGGTGGGCGTGCCTTCCTGCTCCAGATAGCTCTTGAAATCTTCCATATACTGAGCCTTCACGCCGAATATGGTTAGTGTTTCCAGCAACTCGATATGTTCGGGATGCGTGACATTGCCATCCAGCTTGCGGGAACGCTTCAGACACCCGTCGTAACCTTTCAGACGCACACCGCGCCCGAAAAGCTGAATGGCCTGCGATCCCTCGCCTTTTGCAAAGTTGATCAATCCCATGGTGGAAACACGCCAGCTGTTCCAGCCCTCCGTAAACTTGCGGGAGCCAATCAGCATTTTGATATTGGAATTCGGCTTATTGATATTTCGGAACAGCGATTCCGAAACGAATTCCTCGTTGCTGACGATGATGCCCTTCTGCTCACAGTTTTTCAGCAGACCGGACGTATCGCCAATGTTGATGACGCCAAAATAATCGCCGTATTCGCCCACCTTCAAACCAATCTCACCGGAAACCTGCTTGATATTCTCCATCCGCAGACGAGGTTCGTCAGCGTTCCCGTCGGTGTTGAATACGATACGGAGGACGTCCGCGAAGATTTCGGCCGGATTCGACTCTAAACCGAAAATACCCTGCAGCGCGCGGAAATCCTGATAGAACAGCTCTTTGCCGCTGGCATCGATCAGTCCGGTATCTTCGTTCAGCACGGCGCGGATATGCTCGATCGATTGCGTGCGGTTGCTCAGGAATTTGTTGAGGAAAAGCAGCACTTCTTCCACGTCTGTGAGCAGATCCTTTTCCGCCTGCGAAAGACCGCTGCTTTTGACCGGCGCGGTAACACGGTTGCCCACAAACACCAGTAGGGGCTTTTCGATCCGGAATTCCCGCAGCGCATCCGCATTGACCTCAAACAGCTTCATTTGCTGATAGAAGGACAGCAGGCATCCGACCAAATACAAATGCTTCTGTTCAGGATCCACGGTACCTTGCAGATTGTAAATGCGGTAGTCCTTGCCGTATCCGTCGCTGTAGAAATACTTGTAGGAATAATCCATAATGATGGATTTACCATATTCCTCCATTAGTGCCCGAGCGTCTCTGGCCTGCTGGGTATTGCCGGTGGCATTGGCTTTCAGCGCCTGTTTGAAGGTAGCGGAATACTCAAAGGCAAAGCCTTCTTCGGAAAGACGGGTGCGGTAATCGTACCACACGTCGCCGGACAGGCCGCGATGCCCCTCATCCACCAGCACCAGATTGTTCTGCTCGAAGCTATCGACGGAGACGGTCTTGACCTTGCCTTCCTCCTTCAGCTTGTTCATATCGATTACGATCACATCATCCTGCTGCTTGCCGAAACCGCGATCCTTCTCGAACATCGCCGCCGGGATGGACGACAGGGCAAGCTCATCCAGGTGCTGTTTACTCATACCCTCGTTGGGTGCCAGCACGATAACCTTGTTAATGGACAGCCTGCTGTTGATCCGCTTGGCCCGCTTGAAATAATGCAGAAACTGCAGAATGTTCATGTGCATGATCAGCGTTTTGCCGCTGCCGGTGGCGCACATAAAAGCCAGCTTGTTTAGTTTATCCGTCGTATAGGGCTGAAAATCAATGAGCCCGAGGGACCGGTCTTTGACCTGCCGCAGCCATGCATTGAGATCAGAGCAAAATGTGTCCGCGTCGGAAAAATACCGATCCAGATACATTTCCGTGAAGAGCAGGGCGACATACTGGAAATACTTCCATTGCAGCCCGCCGCGCTTCTCTCCGATCTGGCGGGTGTGACGGCAGATGTTTTCATCATACAGGCGCAGTTTTTCCGGCGTGACAGCAGCGCCTCGCATCTGGCAGATACGGGCGATATAGGTGTAGAAATATGTGTTGCCGCTTTCGTTGACGCCCTCGTATTCGCTGCTGTTCAGCTTTTCACTGAGAGCACTGATGGAGTCAATTTTTAGCTCATGCAGGAAATAGCGGAACAGCACGAGCTGATCGTCGAAAGAGGCCTGCGGGGCGGTTCTTCTTGCCATACTCACGCCTCCTCGAACATACGATTTTTGAATTCGGTTTCCGTCATCCGCACCGTCCAGCCTTCGCTTTTACCGCGCAGATTTTCAAGGTTGCTGTCGCCGTTGACGAAAATCACGTCATACTTGCGATCTTCGGCGTTGTTGCGGCAGGTGGTGAAGAACGCATCCAGCGCCGCATTGGAGGCAACAATGTCATCCGTCACGCTGCGCCAAATTACCAGTGCGCGGCGACCGTCGGGCAGCGTGCCTTCGATCTGCCGGAAGGCGTACTGTCCGCTGATATCGCTGACCAACTCCACAGCGCCTTCGTAAGCAGGATGCTCGGCGGGCTTGCTGAGCCAGTAGGAGATAGCGCTTTGCCGGGTGACCGTCAGACCGATCAGATAATTGAAGGTCTCGCACAGATCGATGCTGCGCTCCTTACATTCATTCTTCTCGGTGATCTTCATGGTGTAGGCGAAGGGATTGGAGAAAGCCTCCACGTCCAGCAGGCTGCCGCGGCTCTCAAAATCCACCATGTAGTGGATCATGTAATCCTCGCCCAGCAGCGACTTGAGTTGTCCGCCGTTGTCGGAAAGCTGGATATTGGAAAGGGCATCTTCGTAGCTCTCAAGGCGCATATACTTGATAATCTGGGATATACCGCCATCGCGCTGCTGCGGTTTTCCGTCCTTCCAGTCAGAAGCATAGACAACTTTCTGCATACGAGGCTTTGTAACAGTATCGAAGTATTCGCCCATTTCAGCCAAAATGTATTTGCGTTTTCTCTGATCCTTTCGGTTCAGAAGAATTACTGCATGACCGGTAGTAGCCGATCCACCAAAAAGATCAAGTACAATGCTCTGTTCATCATTTCCTACAATTGAATGTAGAGAATCTTTTGTAGAGTACACAGATTTTGGAAAACCGAACACATTGCGTTCTCCAAACATACTTTTCAACAAATTTGTTCCATGTGAAGAAGAATCGTATTTTGAATCACACCATATTGTCTTAGGTTTTCGCCCGCCTTTAATCCGATCCTTTAATTGCACATAAGCATATGACTTTTCTGTTTTCAGAACAAAATCGCCTGCTTCGCCGGCACGCAGGATCTTCTCTCTGTCCGACCAGCGCCAGACGCGGCAAAGCCCGCTTGTGTCTATAGGCATAATCTTGAATGCAGAAGGATATTTTTGCAAGAAGGCACTCTCACTGTAAGACACCACATTTCCGTCTTCTATAGTCAATATACACGACGGAACATACTCTGCGGGGACTTCTTCTGTGCGTTCGCCGCCTACCGCAAAAAGCTTTCCTTGTTCGTCAAAGAAAAGTGAAAATTCAGAATTGGGCCTATCTTGCGGAGTAGACCATCCTCCGCTTCGCCTGAACGGAAGCAACCGATATGCAATTTCATCATCATCGCCTGTGTACGCACTTTCCTGTTCTGTCGTAAGTTCCTGATCGACGATTTCTGCTAATTCCGGATTTTTTGCATAGCAGAGGCAATACTCATGACAAGTTGCGTAAAAGCTGTTAATGCCACGCCCCCGAGGATTGCTTTGAATAACGATTGTGCCGATATACCGCTCTGCGCCAATGACTGTATCTAACACAGCTTTCAGATCATACAATTCTTCGTCATCAATCGTAATCATCAGCACACCATTTTCGTCCAGTGTTTCGTATGCCGCGCTTACACGATCTGCAATCATGGACGCCCAAGACGAATGCTTGTAGTTGTTTTTATAAATGAAGGTGGATTCATTTGTATTGTAGGGAGGATCCAGATATACACATTTCACTTTACAGGCAAAACGCCGCTGAAGCATTCTGACTGCCTGGTAGTTATCGCTGTTAACCAGCAGACCATCCGTCTGCTCGTCCAAATCCGGTATACTTTCCAGCAGCTTGAATTTGAACGTGTTGGAGAAATGCTTGGTATCGATGATCAGATTCTGATTTTGACGCAGAAAATCGACGGACGGCGGGTTCGTCCAGCCTTCCGCTTCGTCGATAGCGTACATGGCGATCCATTCATCAATCTGCACCTTATTGGCAATGATTTCTGCCCAGAAGGATTCGTCGATCTTATCCAGGGTGATGCACCAGTTGGTTTCCACCACGAATTTCTTCTTCAGCCACAGCTTCTTCTGGAAATCCTCAATCTGCGCAAGGAAATCGATGATGATTTTACCGACGCGCTTGATGGCTTTCACCTTGGCAAGGTAGGTCTCCACACGGACTTCGCTGTCGGTGTCCAGATCCTCCAGATGCATAACTTCACTCTTAATGAAGAAATCCAGCTCGCGTGTAAGAAAACCACGCAAATCTTTGTGGATGAAATAATCGAAAGTGTTCTTCGCCACATAGCCCTTCAGATGCTTCTCCAACAGGGTTGTCGTCTCCCGGCCTTTGCCAGTGGGGATAGGCGCGATCAGGGGATTCAGCTCTGCCCGCCGCAGAGAAAGCAGCCATTGGGTAATTGCGGCATAGTTCTCCTCTGCATACTTCTTTTTCTTGTCTGCGGGAATATCATACACGAATCGGATCACGATTTCCGCAGCATCCGGATCATATTCAAATCGCTTGATGCCCGGGTAGTTTTCTTCATCCTCCGTAAAGAGCATGAAGGTGCGCTTGCTGTCCTTGTTCTCTTTGTTATTGTTCTGCTCCGTAGTAGCGTCCACCAGGCGGAAATGGACAGTGATCCCGTCGAAAACGAAGGTGTAATCTTTGAAATTCTCGCTGGTTTTGATGTAGTACTGATCCTGATTTGCCCAATAGAGCTTTACTTCCTCGCCCTCGTAGGGGATAGCGTACACGCCTTCCTTGTACCGACGCTTGGAAATAAAATCTCCATCCTCATAGTACCGGTTGAAGAAGGAATATAGCGCAGAATACACGTCTGTCTCCAGTGCGGCCAGATCAGCACCTTCCGCAAGCTGCTTCTGGAGCTGCAAATACTGCTGCTTCTTCTGAGCAGTATCGGGGAGAGCATCCACAGTCATGCCCATTTCTGACACGCTATCCTCAATTTGCTTCATTTTGGCGCGGATTTCTTCCTTGCTGCCCTGCGCGAAGGGAGCAAGTGTTTCCTGTACCATCTGCGGCAGACGCTCTGTCAGGAATTCTTCAATTTGTGTCTTGCGAAGGTTCATAACGCGATAGATACCAAAATCAAGATCTGATTTATCGAGTTCAAAAATCTGTTTCAGCAGGCTTATAAAGCGATTTAACCGTTCATTCATAATGATACTCCATTCTCTATTTTGCGCCGGAAAGCATTTCCTTCAATACTGTCCGAATATTGTTCCATTCATCCGGATTGGTTCTGATTAGATCTTTGATATCAGTCGGTATTTCCTGCCTGCATTTAGCAGCCTTGTCAAACAAGTCATTGGATTTAATCTTATCTTCCGTAAGAAGATTTGCATCCAGCACTTCGAGCATTTTCTCGAGAATTTCCTGCGATGGGGGTGTGCCGGCTAAACTCTCATAGAAGTATGGCTTGTTGATCCCAACCGCTGTACAAAAATCGACCTTACTCATGCCTGCTTTGCAAATTTCTGCTACAAGAAATTCGCCGAATTCAGACAAGTCCTTCTTGCGTTTACCCATCTGCAGTTATCCTCCCTTCAAAAAGTATGCATGTAAACATACTAACATATTACTTGGGCAAAAACAAGCCCTTTGAAGCTGTGAAAAAACCTTGCCACTAGAGATAGGCAGCTCCTCACAACGAGTGTGAGGAGCTGCTTTGTCAAAGAAGTTCTTTTGTCTTCTGGGCCAGGTACAATGGGAGATTGGTAATGGCTCCATCCTTCCGGTAACCCCGCTTGGAGTAGCGCAGGGCGTACTCCGGCTGACGGTCGGCGATATACTTTTTAAAGGAAGGAGCGGATTTATCCTCGCCGCCCTTGGCCTCCACGGGGATGATTTTGGTGCCGTACTGGATAAGGAAATCAATTTCACTGTTTTTATCGGAGTAATAGCGGGGTTCCACATCGAACTGGCCGCGAAACTGCTGCAGGACATAGTTTTCCGTAAGCGGACCCTTGAACTGATAATCCGTCTTCAGCAGAATGGCACTGTTATCAATGCCTGCCATGTGTTTGAGCAGACCGGTGTCGAACACGAAGAGTTTGAACTGGTCCAGTTTGTCAAAGGCTGCCAGAGGATGCTCCATCTTGGAGACATTGTAGACGCGATTCAGCATCCCGGCGGAGACCAGCCACTCGATGGCTTCCTCAAAATCTCGGGCCCGGCCACCCTCGCGGACAGCTCCGTACATAAATTTCTCGTTTGGCTTTGCCAACTGGGCCACAATGCTGCGGAACACCATCAGAATGCGTCCGCTGTTGACTTTACCGTTATGTTTAGAAAAGTCGTTTTCGTAGACCTCAATCAGCTCCTTCTGAATCTGCGAGATCTTTGCCGGGTCCTTATGGGCGATCCACGAGGAAACACACTCCGGCATTCCGCCGATGATCAGGTAATAGTTGTATGCCTCCAGCAGCCGATTGTGGAAGATTTCTTCGATCGGCTGCTCTTTTTGGATACTGGAATAGTAGGCGTACAGGCTCTCATCCGTGGCCTCCAGAAACTCGTCAAAAGTCAGCGGATAGATGTCCAGCAGATTGACCATGCCCACGGGATAGGACTTGGGCTGCGCCAGGAGGGTTCCCAGCAAACTGCCCGCGGCGATTACATGGTATTCGTTGGCCTTTTCCTTGAAATATTTCAAAGTATTTAGTGCTTCCGGGCACTCCTGAATCTCGTCGAAAATAATCAGTGTTTTTTCCGGAAGAATTTTCTCCCCGGTGATCAGGGACAGCAGTTCGATGATCCGCTGGGGATTTTTATTGGCCTCAAAGATGGATTTCAGCTCATCTTCCTCATCAAAGTTGAAGTAGACATAGCTGTCGTAGTAGTTCTGCCCGAACTCTTTCATCAGCCAGGTTTTTCCCACCTGCCGGGCGCCTTTCAGCACCATCGGCTTGCGGTCTTCACTGGACTTCCATGCTACAAGTTCCTGAATTGCATTGCGTTTCATGCGACTCACCAGCCTTCCTTTAGTACGCCAATAGCATATCACATTTTTCTGGAGTTATCAAACTATATATTACACGTTTTTCTGAATTATTATAGCCGCACAACTCCATTTTTTCTGTTACGGCTTTATCAGACTATAACTACACCTTATGCGTTGTTTCCAAGAGAGATGCAGGAGAGCGGCACGGAGCTGGCGAAGATGTTTGAAACCGGGATCAATCAATAGGGGGTTAGCGATGCCCGCAAAGAAACCCCTGTCAGCTCCTGAATAGGCATCGCAAAAGCGCTTATCCGTTGTGCTCCGACGGCCTCAAAACAGCGCCAAAATCAACACTTATTTGCGCTCTAACGCCAAATCCATGCAAGGAATATCATCACAGGGGGAAGTTTTCCTGCATTGCTTACAGCGAAGAAAATCCTTGATTTTCAACCCTTATCACGGCATATTTTCATTCGTTCTGTCTAGCATCCATGTAGACAGATTTGAAAAGCGAAATTTCCGTTCCGGGGGATTCTAAGAATTGGATATGATGCGTTGATCGAATCAGCATACTTTCCAGTTCACGAAGTCATGGGGTTAAGTCCGATTTCATTAGATTCTTTCCTGAACGGCGTTCCGTGCTCACAGTTTCGCGGCACACGATTTCGTGCAACTTGGCTTCCAAATCGGCAAATACTTCACGGATTCCATTTGCCTTGCCGCGAAGAGGGAAAAAGCATATCTATAAAAACAAAAAGCGGATGTCTGAGATATTTCCCTCGGACATCCGCTTTAGCTTTTCATTGTCATAGTATAATTATCTTTGCACAGGGGCTTTTCTCGGCACTTCAATCTACTGTACCACGACTGTACCATTTTGGCGTGCAGCTTTATGAAACAGCGTGGAGTTTTATGCCCCTTGAAATTTGAAAAAGCTTGTTCCTGCAAGGATTTACGGGCATTTATGCTTCTTTATAGATTTATGAAATCAGGTCAAATTCTTCCGATACCTAATTTCATAGTTTTCTCTATCTCCTTAAAATGTCTTGATTTTCAAGGGCTTCCGGAATCCGGCGCGTTTGGTTTACGCCATTTTTACGCCATTTTCGCATGGACTTATATGCTAGGAAACCCTGCCTGATTCAAATTGCCGCACAGCCTGATCCAAGGATTCAGATGTGACATGGACGTATCTGTCCATCGTTGCTTTTATACTTGCGTGACCAAGCAGCTTTTGCAGCACCTTGGGCTGTACGCCGCATTCAATTGCTCTTGTGGCGTAGGTGTGGCGTAAAGCGTGCATACAAAAGTGCTTGATCCCCGCTTCGTCGCAGAGCTTATATAAGTGGGTATCATAGGAACTGTTCTTCGCTGGCTCTCCTGTCCGCCAGTTGATAAAAACAAGGTCACGCATGATAAGCTGAGAAGAAACACCTGTGCGCCGGTCTATGTAATCAAGTGTCTTGTCCAGCGTCGGAGATTCTTTCTGCTCCGGACGACTGTCCCAAATACCTTTGAGGATTTCATAAGCCCGATCCGTTAACGGAATTGTACGATAGCTGTGCTGCGTTTTCGGAGGACCCGCACGCCAATACTTTTCACCGTGTCGAAACTCCAGTGTTTTGTTGACCGTGAGCGTGCGCTTTTCAAAGTCAATCGCGTCCCACGTCAACCCGATCATCTCGCCGGTACGCAAACCGGTTTCAAGGATCAGCGCATATTGGTTGTAGTTGTGGGAGCGTTTTGCTGTTTCAAGAAACATACGCTGCTCGTCCCGGGGGAGGAACCTAATATCGTCTGTCGCACGAACCGGCTTTGTAAACCGCACACCGTCCATTGGGTGCTTGGCAATCAGGTCATTCATCTTCGCAGCCTTGAACATCGTACCCATTGTGATGTAGGTCTGACGGATAGTTGACCCTGCATAATCCGCATCCATGGAGAGCAGCACTTTTTTTGCAGTGCATAGGCTTCACATCGGAAAGGAGCATTTTGCCGATGATGGGCTGGATATTCTGCTTATATCGCTCCCGATAATTTCGCAGGGTATTCGGTGCCAAATCGCCCACAATGTTCTCAATCCAAAATGAAAACCATGCATCAACCGTCGTGTCCGAGGGACAAAACACGCCTTCGTGCTTGTCAGCATATTTCGCCTGCTCGATCCAGTTGCGCGCCTCGGGAATCGTCTGGAAATATTTCTCATGTCGTTTTCCTGCTTTGTCTACAAAACGTGCGTGATATAATCCGTCCTTTATTTGGTAGATACCCTTACCGCATTCTTTGCCTTTTAAGTTTTTGCCCATTGTATACTCCTTTCCCGCAGAGAGAAAAGAGCCTACTGCAACAACATAATTATAGCAGATAGGTTCTTTTCTCTCAAGCTGTTTTTACAAATTATCTTTTGCCGTCAGATCACCAGCTTTTGGCTGATGTACTCTTCAAACTCCCGGCGCTTTACCAGCTTCTTTGTGCCGACGAAAAGCACGAACGGGCAGTTGGGCGTTCTCAGCATACTGTCGATCTTGTTGATGCCGATGTTGCTGTACCCCGTTGCACCTGTTGATAGAGGTGCATGCCGATATGCCGCCCAAGACGGCCTACTCCAATCGATAAAGCGCTCTTCATGAGATGGATTTACAAGCTGGGTTTTATTAAAAAAGAAAACGGCGCTTTGCGCTTAATAAACAATCCTCAAACCGCTATTGACATGCTATAAATTTTTTTATACAATTTTTGGAAAACGTTTTTGCTGAAAGATTCGCTCTTGCTTTCCTTGCACTGCCTTAAAAGGAAGGCACCCGCCTATTCCGGTATACGGAGGTCTTATATGAAAAAGAAAACGGCCATCGCGGTGATCGCGCGGCGCGAAAATTATATTCGCTTCATGACGGAGAAGCTCTCTCTTTTTCTGGGTGATGCGGCTGATTTTCACGGTTATATCATTCCGGATCTGCCGGATACGACCATTCTTCCGGAAGATTGTGTCGTACTTTCCTCTTACTCGATTTTTCAGCAAGTGAGGCCCAAACTCAAAAAGTCTGCCAGGGTCATTATGCTCAAACGTAGCCTGTACCGTGAGAGTTTGAATGATATCCGCGCTCTTCAGGACGGAACTAGTGCGCTGCTGGTCAACATCGATTATAAGTACTGCATGGAAATGATCACCTCGCTGTATCGAGAGGGAAATATTAATCTGCAGTTGGAGCCTTACTACCCCGGATGTGAGTACGATCCCAATATCCGTGTTGCGATTACGCCCGGTGAGACCCAGCTTGTTCCCCCAGGAATACAGACGGTTATAGACATCGGAGAGCGCGCCATAAACATGGACTCCGTATATGAGTTGGCGGAGGCAATAGGCGTCGCAGATCCCGTAACCTCAGATGCCGCGAAGGCAGAGGTGGAAAAGGTCTTGACCATGGACTCCGCCATTATCCATCGCCTAAATGAGCGAAAGCGTCTGCTCTCGCAGATCAGCGCCGTGATCGACGCGCTTAAGATAGGAGTCGTCATAACAGATGTGACAGGTCAGATACAGGCAATCAACCGAACAGCCTGCGACATTCTGGAGGATAGCGCCGAACGATTGGAAAAATTCAATATCACTGAAATTATTCCGGAGCTGCGCCTTCGCATCGCAAAACGTCTGGAGGAACAAACGCAGGACGAGCTGGTAACGATCCATGGCAGAAAGGTCATGACTATGGTGTCAGACGTTATGGAAAAGAACGGGATCGAAAGCCGGGTCATTACTCTGGAATATTTTAATCAGGGCGAGGAGCGGCAGTACCGCTTTCGCAAAAAAGCAGTCGGCATGGGCCACCGCGCGGCATATACCTTTGATCAGATCAAGGGCGAGAGTGAAGCGATGCGCCGCACGATCGAAATCGCAAAACGAATCGCACGATCGGACGGAAGTGTCTGCATCACCGGTGAGAGCGGAACCGGAAAGGAGCTGTTTGCACAGTCCATCCACAACGCATCGCGCAGAAGTGCTTACTCCTTTGTGGCGATCAACTGTTCTGCCGTGCCGGAAAACCTACTGGAAAGCGAAATGTACGGATATGAGGAAGGCGCTTTTACCGGTGCGGCAAAGGGCGGAAAATCCGGCCTGTTTGAATTGGCTCACCGGGGAACGCTTTTTCTTGATGAAGTTGGGGAACTGCCAATGCAGATGCAGGCGAAGCTTTTGCGCGCAATCGAAGAGAAAAAGATCTTAAAGATTGGCGGCAAGGACATGATCGATGTTGACGTTCGTATCATCAGCGCCACAAATCGGGATCTGCTCGCAATGGTACACGATGGGCGTTTCCGCGAAGACCTGAATTATCGCCTGTGCGTTCTGCCCATACAGATTCCACCGCTTCGGAGTCGGGGTAAGGATATTCTGCTGCTGTTCGAGGAACTGCAACGGGAAATGCACGCGACATTTACGTTGTCCCGCGAGGCGGAGAATATGTTTTTAAGATACGGCTGGCACGGAAATGTGCGCGAGCTAAAAAATGTTGTGGAATATC
>OIEN01000823.1_pt1 | contig 16271 bp, 5 predicted proteins | sample 1581741 | NCBI WGS metagenome assembly OIEN01 (sample SAMN01760944, study PRJEB22395) | human gut metagenome | reverse complement strand
CAGGATGTTCAGCACGCCGGACTTCTCGCCGGAGAAGAACGCCGACCAGAGGATGACGACCGCCAGACCGGGCAGCATATTCGGCAGATACGCCACCGTGCGGAAGAAGCTCTTGCTCCGCACGGTCTCCCCAATCAGCAGCGCCAGCACCATCGGCAGAAAGAAGCCCAGCAGCAGCGACCAAAACGTATACGAGAACGTGTTCGTCAGCGCCTGCAGGAAGTCATCTTTGCCCATGACGCTGATGTAATTTTTGAAGCCGATGAAGTTCACCAGTTCGATGTTGCGCGTCTTGTACAGGCTCATCACCACGCTCTCGAACAGCGGTTCCCAGACAAAGAACAGCATCAGCGCGAGGCTCGGCAGCATAATCAGCCAAGCATTGAGGTGGTCAACCGTCCGTGCGCGCAAGCCGACTTGCGCCTTTTTTCTGCTCATAGGCGTTCCTCCGCGAAGATTTGAGCGATTTTTGTGTAAAAGAAACCGGCATCGGTTCTCCTCCGCCGGTGTTCTTTTTTCCAATTAGAAATGAGGAATTAGCAATTAGCAATAATTGCCCGATGGCACCGCACTGCCCCGTCCGCATTGACTTTCGCTCGTCACCAACAAGGGCTAACCCAAAGTGCAGCGGCGCCGAAGGTTTCCAAAGGGCGATCGGAAAGCCCTTTGGTCGCCTCCGCAGAGGCGAAACCCTCTGCAACAAACAGTGCAATGCCATGCAGAATCAGAAATTAATAATCATTGATTTCATCATCCAGATACTCCTGGAAGGAATCCTGCGCCTTTTGCAGCGCCTTGCGCACATCCGCGCCCTCGCGGGTGATGACGCGCTGAATGACTGCGGTCAGCTCGCGGTACAGCTGCTGCGCAAAGACGGGTTCTTCCGAGCGCAGCGTAATCGTGCCCTGCGTGATGGAATCGAAGAAGTCGTTGTACAGGCGCATATCGACATTGCAGTATTCGTCAATAATCGCCTGCTTCGCCGCGTTGTAGTCCGCATCGTTCCACGCGCTGATAGCGGGCAGAACTGGTGCGCCGCGGTCGCGCTTGGCAGCATAGTCCGCGCGCATCCCCTCGATAATCTGGTCATTCAGGTAGGGCATCTTGCCCAGCACGGTCAGGTATGCCATCAGCGCCGTCGCCTGATCATCGGTAATGTTCGGCGCGAACATGTAGCAGGTGCCGCCCGCCAGCGCATAGCGTCCCGCGTCGCCCGCCGGGAACGGAATCAGCGCGAAGTCCTCCACCGGCAGACCCTTGTTGGAGGTCGGCTGGTCAACCGAGTCATCCGCCGCGAAGTTCATTGCCGCTTCGCCCGTGCCCAGCAGAGAATGCGCGCCCAGTCGGTCGTGGTCGCGTCGGCATTGAGAATGTCATACTTCCAGCGCAGGTCGCGGATGTACTCCATCGCCGCCACGCACTCGTCGGATGTGAAGTTGCACACCCAGCGGCCGTCTTCATCCTGATATTCCAGCGCGTTTTCGCCCACGCAGCCGAAATTCCACGCGATATTGGTGAACAGCCAGCCGCCATATGTCTCGCTCGCCGGGAATACCAGCCCCGCCTTGCCCGTCTTTTCGCGGATAATCTGACCGTATTCCGCCACTTCCTGCAAGGTCTTGGGGTAAATCGGCAGACCTTCCTCGTCCACCAGCCCCGCCTCGCGGAACAGGGCGACATTGATGTGCATACCCAGCACATAGCCGTCGCGCGGCAGACCGTAGATGCGGCCGTTCTCGTCGGACAGCATTTCGAGGTACGACGGGCTGAACTCATTCAGCACGCCCGCGCGCTCCAGCGCATCGGTCACGTCGCCGACCAGATGCTGGCTGATCAGCAACTGCGGGTCGGTAAACGGCGGCTGGAAGATGCTCGGCGCCGTGCCGCCCTTCGCCATCGGAACGTAGCTGCTCAGGGTGTAGGAGTAGTAATCCGGCACCAGCGTCACGTTCGGGTACTGCTTCTTCATCGTTTCGCGGTAGCTCTCAAAGAGCGCCTTTTCCGCCTCCGCCGCCGTATCCGCGGGCCAGTTGCCCAGCGTAATCGTGCAGGTCAAGTCCGCATCAACGACCTCTTCCGCCATCGCCAGCGGCAGCGTGCCCAGCATCAGGCACAGCACCAGCAGCATGGAAACCAATTTCTTCGACCCTCTCATGGGAAAACCTCCTTCACGAGTTCGTGGCGTATTTTTCGTCAGGTTTAACGCTCAACCTTGTCTCTATTATAGTGTATCAAGCCCATTTTGTCAATCCTGTTTCGAGATTTTTTTGAAAAGAAAAGGGGCTGCTTCGGAGAAGCTGTGTCCCCGAAGCAGCCAAAGGAATGTATTATTTGCTTTCCTTGAAAACGACCATCAATCCCTGTGCATTTGCCCAGTCAATCACCTGCTGATTTTCCGCGTCGCAGAGAATCACCGGATGGCAGCCGCTGAAGGCATCATCCGCCAGCGTTTGCACACTGTTCGGGATAATGACCAGCCGCAGTAGCGTATAGTCTGCAAAGGCGCGCTTTCCAATCGCAGTAACGCCCTCCGGAATATTCACCTGCTGCACCTGCCACATGCCGGCAAAGGCTTCTTCCTCGATTGCCTTCAAATTCGCAGGCAGCTGCAGAATGTGATCCGACGCAATTGCATACCCATTGCCCAGCCATGTATCGCAAATCCGGCAGACTGTTGCACTCACCAGACCGTCTTCCGTCGGTGTTGCAGGCCGTACCGTCTCAATGTACGGCGTATGCGGTATGTCGATGCGGCTCGTAACATAACTGTGTTCCGATTCCACATAGTTGTCCGCTGTCTGCGCAATGTAGAGAGCATATCCCAGGTCGCAGCGAAGCGCCGAGAGGTCAAGCGTAATTTCGCGCTTGCCGTCCGGGTAAAGTTCTGCACGATCCTCCACATAGAAGTGCGTTATAGGAGCACTCGATATGCCGTCTTGCGGCCAGAAAATCAAATCCAGCTGCGCATTCTCCGGGAAAATGTGCGAATCCGAAAGCGTCAGCGTCAGCTTGTTGTCCACCAGCTCCGAAACATCCAGGATGCGCGGCAGTTGACATTCCAGCACCAAGTCAAATTCCGTCGGTGCCAGCGTGTCAATGTACTGGCACAGGTTCGGGGTGAAGGTTGCATGATAGACCTTTCTGCCAGTAATGGTCTGTTTCTTTTCTATATCTTCTCCCCTTTCTATGGTGAACAGCGCCACGTTTGCTTCTTCGGTGCCTTCCGTCAGCGTCAGCGTGCCATCCACATTCCAGTCGCACAGCATCGCCGTGTATTCCGGATCATCCAGCCGCACTTCCGCGCCATACGGATAGAGCGTCTGCGTATTCACCGTCACTTGCGCATACTCGCCCGTCAGGTCGTCACTGAGCCAGTAGCCGTTGTTTGTGCCAATGATAGTCGGCTCAAATTCGCCCTGTGCGTTCTGCCAGCCCAGCGTATCCATATGCCGCCCTGCGAAGTCCAGCACATACGCATAGCTCGTATCCATCAGCTCCTCAATCGGCTGAACTTCCGCATACACCAGCTTCTTTCCCTCTGTAAAGGACGCAGATGCCTGCGCCACAACCTCCGCCTCAATATTCTTGGAGTACGCCTGATAGAGGAAGGTCTGGTCGTAGTTGTCGCAGTCTTTCACTTTCGGATCATCCCCGAACGACAAGCGATACGTTTCTCGATTGAGCATGAAGTATCTCGCCTTTCCGAAATGCTCCACAAAGGCAGGATGCGTGAAATACCATTGCCCATCAATCTGAATCATATTCACGGCATCGCCGTCAAAATAAGAAACAAACACCGAGCTTTGATCACCAATGCCCTCGCCTTCAACGATGCCCTTCGCGCTGAAGTAGATATCATTGGTAACATTTGCCGCATTCAGCAGTGCTTTGTATGCAAATGCCCAGCCCCAGCGCGTACCTTTACGCAAAGTAAGCACCATTTTGCCGCTGTATGTGTGCGGCAGCATGTCTGACAGCTTCGTTTCGCTGAGCATCCAGTCTACCAGCGCTTCTGCCTTCTGATAGTCTGTCATGTCATCCGTAATTACCTGCGCGACAATTTTTGCTGCCATCTGTTCAGCCGTGCCGAGGTATTCTGCCGGAATCGACTCATCCAAATGCACAGGAATCTGATGCGCCAGCGCGTATTGATGCGCCGCGCTGCCCGACGGCGTGTAGAATTCCACAACCGCTTCGCTGAACGCATCATCCGCAATTTCCGTAACCGATGCCGGAATTTCCAGCAGCAGCATCGCGTTTCCAAATGCATTTGCGCCGATGCGCTCCAAGCCATCCGGCAGTTTCAGCGCTGCCAAAGCAACATTGCCGTGGAATGCCTGTGTGCCAATGCTGCGCACACCCTGCGGGATGGTAAGCGTCTGTATCCGCGTGGCCTGCGCAAACATCCCCTGCGGGATTTCCGTCAGTGATTTCGGCAAATGCACGGACAGAATGGCATAATTCATCCACATCGGATTGATGCCGATTTGCTTCACGGTATCCGGGAAATACATGGACGTAACGGACGTGGAAGCAAACGCATAATCCCCGACCGTTTCCAGCGAATCGCCCAGAGAGAAGGACGGAATTGCTTTGCAGACGTTGAATGCCCACTCGCCGATGTACTTCACATGCGGCAGAGAAACGCCCTTCTGCTCCGCCGACGGCGAAACGCGCTTCAGTTTCTTGCAGCCATCAAATGCATAGTCTGAAATTTCCGTCAAATTCGGCGAAATATTGATTTCCTCAATGTTTTCGCAGCTCGTGAAGGCATGTTCGCCAATGGACTGAATGAGCGCACCGCCGTTAATGGTTTGAAGCGCCTTGCAGCCGCAGAACGCACTGCTCTCGATGGTCGTAACAGTGCTGGCGAGCGTTGCTTCCGTCAGCCTCGAGCATTCCAAGAACGCGTCAGCACCAATCGTTTCAACGCCGGGGGCAATGGAGACCTTCTCCAAATTCTTGCAGTAAATGAATGCGCCGCCAAGGCGCTTCACATTACCTGGAATGGTAATCGAGGTCAGCCCGCTCTCACGGAACGCGGCATCCCCTATTTCCTCCAAACTTTCCGGCAGTTCCACCGATTGGAGCTTGGACGCTCCACAGAAAGCATTCGCGCCAATTTTCTTCAAGCCATCGGGGAGCGTCAGCGAACGGAGTTCTCCATTATAATAGAATGTCCAGTCCGCGATTTCGGTCACATTTGCCGGGATGACAACTTCAGCAATCGGAACTCCTCGGAATGCTTCTTCTCCGATCGTGGTCAGCGAATCCGGAAGATTGATTTCTTTCAGCGCATAGCAATGCGCAAACGCAAGTCCACCAATGTTCGTTACCCCATCCGGCAGATGAATACTCTCCAGCGACTTGCAGTTTGCAAATGCTTCATAGCCGATGCTCGTCACACTGTCCGGAATTTCAATAGTTCTCAGGGACGTACAGTCCTTAAAGCCATGCACAAACGTGATGTTCTTCGGCAAAACGACCGTAGTCAGGGACGTGCATTCCGTGAAGCATCCGCCTTCCATGCGGAAAACCTGCGGCGGCAGAATTACTGTCTCCAAATTTTCGCATCTTGCAAATGCCCACTCCATCAAGTCAAAGTCCGTCGATGTGATTTCCACAGATTTCAGCTGATGGCAATCAGTAAATGCAAAACTCCCAACGTGAAGACCCGGCTGCGAAAGTTTCAGCGATGTAATGCCGGAATTGTAGAATGCATTTCGTCCAATCAACTCTAATTTTTCCGGGAAGTTGATATCCGTTAGTGCTGTGCAGTTTTCAAAAGCATAAGAATCAATGACAGTGCAGCTTTCCGGCAGCGTGACGCTCGTTAAGCCTTTTCTGCCCTTGAACGCCCCTGCGCCAATTGTCGTGATGCCATCACGAACGGTTACATTTCCCGTAATCGACGCATTCACAAACAAGATGCTGTTGTCCTGCGTATCATATAAGATACCGTCTTCGGATACATAGCGCACAGAACCAAACGCTGTCGTTATCGTTTTCAGCTTGCTGGGCCACTCGCCGCTGATGCCCGCCAGTTTAGCAGGCAAGTGTAGAGTTTCCAGTGAACGACATCCTTCCACAACGCCGTTCATCATGTGGGTTAAACCACTCGGCAAATTCACGGTGCGTAAAGAGTAGCAGGTTGCAAATGTTCCCGACATAAATGTGATGCCTTCAGGCACGGTTATTTCTGTTAAGCTATCGCAGGAGCGGAATGCGCTGTCGCCCAAGCTCTTTAATCCTTCCGGCAGCACAACATTTTCCAGTTGTGTACAGTAGGCAAACGCCAAACCATCTATCGTTATCAGCCCTTCCGGGAAGGTAATTTCCTTCAGTTCCTTGCAGAACTGGAATGCGCAATTCCCAATTTTCTGCAAAGAATCCGGCAGTTGAACAGATGTTATCGCATGTTCCTTAAACACATCGTCGCCAATGCGCACCGTGCCGTCACGAATCACTACATCCCCCGACACATCCGGCAGAGCATAGCGCAGCGTCTTTGCAGGAATGTCGTAAAGCAATCCGTCCACCATCTCATAGGTTGGATTTCCTTCGGCTATAGACAGTGATGTCAGCGCTGAACAGCCTGAGATAAACGAGTCTCCAAGGCTGGTTACATTGACCGGTATCGTCAGCGACGTCAAGCCAGAAGATTCAAACGCTCTCCAGCCAATCGTTGTCAGCGTATCCGGCAGTGTAATTTGCTTCAGCATGGTGCAGCTGCCAAAGGCCGATTGCCCAATTTCCACCACACTGCCAAGTGTAATCTCCTGCAAGTTTTCCTGTCCCCAGAAACCGTCATCCGAAATGATTTTCAAGCTCTGCGGCAGACTTACGCTCACAAGCGTGCGAATGTAGCCTTTCTCATAATCAAAATACGCTTTAAATGCCGAGTCCCCAATCACTTCAATCCCTTCGCTGACAACAACGTGCGTCAGAATCGGACTGCAGAGGTTTTCAATCGCATAGACCGGATAGCCGTCAATCACCGCAGGCACAACCACGTCCGGCAGTGTACCCGTGTAGCCCGTGATGTAAGCTTTGTCCCCTTCAAGGCGGTAGGAGAACGACGTGCTTTCGCTGGCATAGCGCACCCCGTGTGCGCTCGCCCACAGCTGCACCGGGCTGCCATCCTGCACCACAAGGCACAGCGCATCATTCACTGCTTCAAATGCATGGTCGCCGATTGTCTCCACCTGCGTGCCAATGGTGATGCTGCGCAGATGTTGGCAATAGGCAAACGCATAGTCCGCAATGGCGGTCACGTTTTCGTCAATCACCAAATCCGCTCCTGCGCGCCGTGCCGGATAGAGCAGCAGCGTTTTACCTGTCGCGTCCATCAGGATACCGTCACAAACCTGCAAATACGCACTTTCCGCTTCCACGCGCACTTCTTGCAGGTACTTGCAGTTTGCAAAGGCGTTTTCCGCAGTGCCGACCACAGGCAAGCCGTCATGCACAGCCGGAAGCACCAGCAGTACCGCGTTTTCATCGCAGCCGCTGACAAGATAGCCATCCTGCGCGGCATTGAGCGTGTAGGAAATCTCCTGATCCGCCGCGGCAAAATTCACGCCCTGTGACGTGGCTGCTTTTTCAGCGGCGGACCCCTTCCAGCCGCGGATGGTCAGATTCTCGCAGTTCGCAAAAGCATCCGCCGCGATTTCCTCCACGTCCGGCCAGAGCAGGATGTCCGTCAGCGCACTGCATCCCTCAAAAGCGGCACTTTCAATGCGCCGCACCGTGCGCGGCAAAGTCACATTGGTTAGGCTTTCATTGCCGCTGAATGCCCTTGCGCCAATTTCCACAATACCGTCAGGCAGCTCGATTTGGGTCAGCGCAGTGCAGTGTTCAAACGTGCTCGCCGGGATTTTCGTCAACGCGGCCTCCCACTGAACTTCCTGCAATGCGGCACAGTTCATCCATGCGCCGTTGCCCAGCGTCGTGACGCTCTTGGGCAGCTTCAGCGTCTGAATCCCAGTGCCAGAAAAAGCAGACGAACCAATCGTGTTCAAATTTTCCGGCAGGACGATGCTTTCCAGCGTGCCAATGCCCGCAAACGCATACGCACCGATTCTGGTCAGGCTCTCCGGGAAGATGATTTCCGTCAGGGCCGTATTTTCAAACGCATTTGCTTCTATGGTTTGCAGATACTTGCTCCATGTCACCGTTTTCAGCGACGTGCAGCCGCTGAACGCCGACGCAGAGACGGTATAGAGGCGCTCCGGCATCTGGAATTCCGTCAAGGAAACGTCATTCCGGAACGCCGCTGCACTCAGGCTCGTTACGCTGTCCGGAATATGCACGCTTTCCAGTGCCGTGCAGTTCTGGAACGCCTTTGTGCCGATGTTCGACAGCGAATCATCAAACGACAGCGATTGCACCGCCGTGCAGCCTTCAAATGCCGATTCGCCAACAGACGTCACACCCGTGAACGCATTGGGCGAAATAAGCGACGTGCAGCCCTTGAAGAATCGGTCAGGAATCGCCGTCAGCGTACCTTCGCCGAAATTCACCGTCTTCAAGCCCGTTGCATTTTCAAACATGCCCGCCTGATAATCGCTGAAAATCGGCGAGAAAGTCAGCGTTTCCAGATAGCGCAGGTTTTTGAGTGCGCCATCATCAATCTGTGTCAGCGTTTCCGGCATGACAAAGCTTTGCTGCGGTGCGCTGGCAGCATAAGTCAGCAGCCGCGTGGCATCTGCCGTCATCAGTGCACCTTGCTGCACCTGAAAATGCGTGTTTCCCTCTGCCAGCTGGAAATCCGTCAGCGCCGTGCAGTCACGGAATGCATCCGCTCCAATCAGGGACAGCGACTTCGACAGCGGCATCGAAGTCAGCGCAACACAGCCGTCAAAGGCTTCCGCGCCAATCATCGTAATATCGCCATCAAACTGAATTGATTCCAGTCTTTCGCAGCCCTGAAATGTGCGGTCAGGAATGACCGTCACACCAGCCGGGATTTGCAGCTTCTTTATCGTGTAGCAATACTGGAATGCGCCTTCCCCAATGGATTCGAGCTTTTCAGGCAGACGACCATCGCCCCAAGCTCTCCCCATATTCCAGCATCCACCGAACGCGCCTTTACCGATTTTGGTCACGTTTTTGCCGATGCACTGCTCAACACTGTAATCTCTTGCAGATCCATAGCCCCAGCAGTTTGCAAAGGCATCGTCTGGAATTTCCGTCAACGAATCAGGAATTTCCAAGAAGTGCAGTTGCAAACATGCCGCAAATACGCCCTCGCCCATTTTCGTCAGCTTCTGCGGCATCCGAACCGCATCAAGATAGGCGCTGACTGCAAAGGCTTCCTTGCCAAAGGTGGTTACATTGTCTGGAATGTAGAATTTCTCGCCGATACCCGAAGGCATGTCATAAAACGCGCGGTCGCCGATCGTCGTAACCGGACACCCTTCAATTTCTTCTGGAATCAGCACTTTGCGGCGCAGAAGGTCTTTATTATATCCTGTAATCGTCGCTTCCCCATTCTGAATCTCATAGGTATAGTACTCTGCCGGGTCAGCAACAAGCACATATGCGTGCATGTAAATCCAATAATCGACATTCGGTTTTTTTATGCGTAGTTCTACACGAACCATTTCATTGTTGGAAAGAGTAATGCTACCTTTTCCATCAAATTCGACATGGGTTCCCGTTGGCTCATAGGTATAGCTTTCCGAGTAGCTATCACCGTATTCGCCATCATAGTAAGTACAGCCACGACCATCCGTATAGGCAAAACACCATGACCATCCCTCTTTATCCACAATGAAGCCTTCCGGAACATCATAAGTAAAGTGAATTGTTTCCCCTGGCTGGGCAAAAATGACACTTTTCCCTTCCAAATCCACTTTTTCTTCGCGCGTCTCTGCACAAGCAACCGCCGTTGCCAGCGCAAAAAGAAGCAAGAACAGTCCGAATGTGACTTTCCAACGTTTCATGTGCAATTCTCCTCCATCCGCTTTTTCCCTGTTGCAAACTGCCAGTTTTCCATATTTATTATACGCAGGTTTTCCCAGCTTGTCAACATGATTGGTAATCGTTTCTTGACAATTTCTTCTGAATATAGCATTAGCACCTTATTGATTTGACGGTGCATGACATAGCATTCGATTTAGTTTCTGTATTTTCCCTTAATTTTCTTGATTCTGCTATTGACTTTTTCTTGAAATTGCTGTATGCTGGAAATCGAGAAAGGGGTTGATACGCATGAAATCCAAGAAACTTTTGACGATTACGCTGACCAGTCTGCTGATCGGAAGCTGTCTGGTCCTACCCGCACTGGCGGACAGCGCGGACGCTCCAAGCGGCGGAAATGTCGCGACTTACGAAATTTCCGCAAACGTAAAACGCATTGATGAATATGCGTTTGCAAACAGCACGAGCCTTGTCAGCGTGAAAATTCCTGATTCTGTAACTGCCATCGGGGATTACGCCTTCTCGGGCTGCACGAGCCTGAAAGAGATCATGATTCCCAGCAGCGTGACAGAGATTGGCGCGCACGCATTCGATGGATGCACGGCGCTGGTGAAGGTGGATGGGCTGGAGAATGTAACGAATCTCAGTGACTTCACGTTCTACAACTGCACATCACTGCAAGATGTTGGAGATTTGACTTCTTTGACGAGCATTGGCGAATCTGCTTTTGCAGGCTGCAAATCACTGACGCAGCTCGGTGATATGCCCCATCTGAAAAGTATCGGCGCGTCTGCTTTTTCATACAGTATCAGTTGGGACGATGGAACAGAACAATATTGCGATTCACTGAAGCGTATTGGCGACATTTCTAATGTCGAACAAATCGGTGATTCAGCCTTTTTCAGCTGCGCGTCTTTAGCAGAAATCGGAAGTTTGCAGCATGTCACAACAATTGGGGATTGGGCTTTTGGGTATTGCACTTCACTCAAAGAAATCAGCAGCTTAGACAATATTAAAAAGATTGGAAGATGGGCTTTCTACGATTGTCAGTTGAATACGCTTGAAATCGGAGGAAATGACGTCCACATTGGGGCGGAAGCATTTTTCAGTTGCAATTCTCTTGCAAGCATCGAGGGCTTAAGCAACGTAACAAGCATCGGCAGCGGTGCTTTCGAGTCCTGCGCCATGACCACCATTAGCGGTCTAACGAACATTTCTGCCATTCCGGATAGCGCATTTGCCAGCTGTTTCAATCTGCAAAGCGTAGAAGGTTTGGAGAATGTGACGAGCATTGGCGCATACGCATTCTCCAGATGCTATGCGTTGGAAACACTTGATATCACCGATAATGTAACCACTATTGGTGCTTACGCTTTCAGAGATTGCGAGTTGCTCACATCCATGGAGCATTTGAGCAATGTAACAAGTATTGGCGATAGTGCTTTTGTAGGCTGCACCTCCTTGGTTCGGGTTGGTGATATGCCCCATTTGGAAAGCATCGGCGACTCTGCCTTTGGGGTTTCCAGCCGTTGGATTCCGGACGAAGGCATGTCAAAAGACTATGCCTGTGCGTCACTGGAAAGCATCGGAGATCTCAGCAGCGTTACTTCCATCGGCGAAAACGCCTTCTATCAGTGCACTTCGCTGAAAACCGTCGGCAGTCTCAGCAGCGTTACTTTCATCGGCGCAAATGCGTTCAAGCAGTGTACTTCCCTGCAAAGCATCGGGGAACTCGGCAATGTTACGCGCATCGCGTATGGTGCCTTCTACGGCTGTGAATCGCTGACCAGCATTAGCGGCTTGGAAAAGCTGACCGTCTTGAATCGAGAGACATTCCGCAATTGCAAATCGCTGAAAACCGTTGGTGATTTAAGCAGTGTGACAAGCATCAGCGACAAGGTGTTTGATGGCTGCACTGCGCTAACCACGGTTGGCGATTTACGCAGCTTGAAGGCTGTTCCTGACAAGCTGTTCTACTGTTTGAAGGATCTTCTTTCAGTCGGCGATTTAAGCAGCGCTACCAGCATTGGGAAAGATGCATTCTATGGCTGCAGCAAGCTGGCGAGTATCGGGGACATGTCCAACGTCCGCACCATCGGCGAATATGCGTTTTCTAATTGCAAAGCATTGACCAGCCTTCCTGAACTGCCCCGGCTGAATAGCATCGGCAGCAGTGCATTCGCTGACTGCACCGCTTTAACCAGCGTCGGGAATCTGACCAATGTCACAACACTCGGCACTTGTGCCTTCAATAGCTGCAAAGCGCTGAAAACCATTGGCGATTTAAGCAAAGTCACATCCATCGGATATTCCACCTTTGGCTTCTGCACCGCATTAGAGAGCGTAGGCAACATGAGCAGCGTAACTTCGATTGATTCTTACGCATTTGAAGGCTGCTCTTCGCTTGTGCGTGTCGGCAACATGAGTAATGTCGAATCCATTGATTCTAACGGTTTTGTGAATTGCAGCGCCTTGGAACACGTTGATGAACTTGACAAGATTACCAGCATCGGTCAGTATGCATTTATGGGCTGTACTGCACTGAAGAGTATCGGTTCCCTGCACAACTTGGAAACTATCGGGAAAGGTGCTTTTAACGGCTGCAGTGCACTGGAGCATGTTGATGATTTGTACAGCTTGACGCGCTTGGAATCCGGAGCCTTTGCACACTGTGCATCGTTGATTAGCGTTGACTGGTCTGACAAATTAACCGCCATTGGGGATAATGCATTCATCGACTGCAAATTGCTTGTCAGCCTGGGCGATTTAAGCAGTGTTACAGCCATCGAACATTTTGCTTTTGCTGGCTGCTCCAGTTTGGAACGTCTTGAACACTTAGATAATCTGGTGAGCCTTGGCGAGGGCGTATTTGGGTACGGCAGCCATTATACAGGCTGTATCTCGCTGAAATCAATCGGCGATATGCCCAAATTGGAGTCAATGAAGCAGAAGTGTTTCATGGGATGCACTGCGCTGGAAACCGTCGGTGATTTAAGCAGCCTGAAGGAGATTCCATATGAGGCGTTTGATGGCTGCACCTCTTTGGTAAGCATCGGCGATTTGAGCAACGTAACCATTATCGGATCATACGGGTTCAACCAAAGCAAAAAGTTGACCTCAATTCCGAATCTGGGCAGTTTGGAAAGCGTCAATCAATCTGCCTTCTCCGGATGCGAGTCGCTTGCATTGCTGGGCAATCTTCGCAATCTAACAAGTTTTGGCAACCTGCCTTTCTATAACTGCCCAAACCTTGTCTTGGAAGTCCTGCCGGACTCCGCCGCTGAGCAGTACGCAAAGAACTACAGCATGCGGTACACCTACATTACGGAGTAATTCTCACATCACTTGGTTCTTCGCGGAATCTTGGGGCAACCAACAAGATTCCGTGAAGAGCCTTTTTTGCACCATTTCGTCCACATCCATGTTGATATGTGCCGTTGGATTTCTCAGAACTAAGAGGCATACCATTTCGACTGTTGCTTCATTTTCCAAGGAAAGTTCTTTCACTTTCTGACCGCTCACTGGAACAGGGAATGCAAACACCATATTCCTGATGCATCTGCCGTCCTTCTGCTTTTCCAGGTACAGACCAATGCCCAGCCACAAGTACGCACAAATTGATTACCGGGGCACAAGAAGCAGCACAGGTCACCTGAAAGTAACTGCTTGAAAATTAGAGGGCGCTGGATTATAATTTAGGGTAACATTCTAATTTGAACTATTGGAGGGGCTGCGATGCTGACAAAAGAAGAAATGCCCGCTTGCCCGGTAGCAACTACCGTGGCGCTGATTGGAAGCAAGTGGAAGTTGCTTATCATACGAAATCTGCTGGCCCGTCCGTGGCGGTTCAATGAACTGAAAAAGGACTTGGAGGGAATCAGCCAGAAGGTGCTGACAGACAGCCTGCGCTCGATGGAAGCCGATGGTATCATCACCCGCACGGTTTATCCCGAGGTGCCGCCGAGGGTGGAATATTCGCTGACGGAACTCGGCAAAAGCCTGAAACCCATTTTGGATTCCATGCGGGCGTGGGGCGAAGCATACAAGGCTAAACAGTAAAAAACCCGAAGCAGTACCTTTCCAGTGCTGCTCCGGGTTTTCCTTATGTTGAAGTCAAATCATTCCCAAATGCTTCAATCTCGATATGTTTTTCCCTCTTGAAGTTTGGGCAATACGCATACCGTCTCCGACATATCCGTTTCGTCCCAACCAAGTCCAGTGATTTTCGAGCCGTTAAAATACACGGGAAAACGGAACTCGATGCGCTTCACGATGCGTCCGTCGCTCTGGCGCTCTGGGTAAATCTCCACGCGCTCGATGAAGCTGTTCATGAAGGTCTTTTTCTCCAGATCGGTGAGCTGGTCGTAGACCCTGTTTTGGCGCTCCTGCAGATCCTGCGCCTTGCGGGTGTAATGCGGGTCGTCAAAATCGAGCGCGTCGATTTGCTCGCCCAGCCTGTCCTTGGTGCCCGTGAGCTGGCGGAGCTGCTTGCGCAGGGCTTCCATTTCTGCGTCGAGCTCGGCGGTGTCCAGCTTGCCGCCGATCTTCTCCCGGATGCCCTGCTCAAAGGCGGGGGTGTTGACCAGCTTGTGGATGATCTCCTCCACCGCGCCGTCGATGATTTCCTCGCCCCACTGGTGATGATAGTCGCAGCGCTTGCCGTCCACATGCAGGCGGTGCTTGCAGGCGTAGTAGAAGTAGTCGCGGTAATAGGTTCCGTCGCCCTTTTTCTTGCGGTTCACGTTGCCGTACATGCCGCCGCCGCAGATGGGGCACTTGAGCAGCCCGGACAGGACGTGCTCGTGGTCGAGGCTGTGCGTCTTGATCTGGCGCTTGTTGGTCTGCTGGCGCTGCTTCTGCGCGAGCTGCCAGTCCTCCTCGGAGATGATGGGCTCGTGAATGCCGTCGTAGAGCGCATAGTCCTTCTGCTTGACGATGTGATACTGGTTGCGGGTGCCGGGAATCTTTTCGTTGTGCCTGCGCCCGTAGGCCAGCTTGCCGCAGTACACTGGATTGTCAAGCACGCCGATGAGGAAGGAACCCGTGAAGGCTTCCCGCTTGTTGTTGTGACGGCAGACCTTGCTGTATCCGTGCTCGTTGAGCCAGTTGGCGATTCTGGCGGTGCCCATGGTGGTGTGGATGTACTTGTCATAGATGATGCGGATGACCTCGGCCTCTTCCTCGGCAATCTGCAGTTGCCCGTCCACGAGCTTGTAGCCGTAGGGCGCGAAGCCGCCGTTCCATTTGCCCTCGCGGGCCTTCTGCCTGCGGCCCTCCATCGTCTGGACAAGGATATTCTCGCGCTCGATCTCGGCGACAGCGGAGAGAACGGAAATCATCAGCTTGCCGCTGTCCTTGGAGGAGTCGATGCCGTCCTCCACGCAGATGAGATTGACGCCGAAGTCCTGCATCCGTTGCAGGGAGGTCAGCACGTCCGCGGCGTTGCGGCCGAAGCGGGAGAGCTTGAACACCAGCACGAAGGAGACGCCGTCCTTGCCGGATTCGATGTCCCGCAGCATGCGAAGAAACTCCGGGCGGCCCTCGATGTTCTTGCCGGATTTGCCCTCGTCGCAGTATTCCCCGGCGACGAGCATGTTCTGGAACTCCGCGTACTTGCGCAGCTTGTCCTTCTGCGCGTCCAGGCTGTAGCCGTCCACCTGCATGGAGGTGGAGACGCGGGTATAGATGTAGCATTTCATTCGCTTCATGGCTTTTCCTCCTGCGGTCCAGCCTTTGCCGCGTCGGCGTGTTCCTCAAGCTCAAGGAGGAACCTGTCGTAGTCGGACAGGAACTCGCGGTCCTGAATGACGCGGTACTTCTCAAATTCGGTTTCCGCGTGCAGCCGGGCGATTTCCGCGGACACCCTGCCTGCATCCTTGAGCAGACCGTATTCGAACATTTCAATGAAGCGGTTCAGGTGGGTCTCCCAGTCATGCATGGTCAGCGGGATGTGGCGCTGGGCCATGTTCTCGGCGAAGTCCAGATAGGAGGTGACCATGCGGTTCAGCTGCCCAAGCTCCTCTTCGGTGAGGTAGTTCTTGGCGATGGACACGTCGGACTTTTTGATCTTGCCGTCCGGCGCGTCCTGCCAGGTAGTCAGGCCCATGTGATCCTTCGTGTGGTCGGCGCGCTCCATGATGAGCTCGGCGGCGGTGTGCCCGTGCACGGCGAAGCGCATCTTGTTCTGCACCGTGGCATAGAAGCGTTTCGTGGCGGCGGAAGTACGGTCGTAGTCGATAGCAGTGGCATACAGGTCGGTGATCTTCTGATAGAACTTGCGCTCGCTGGCACGGATCTCCCGGATGCGCTCCAGCTGTTCCTCAAAGTATTTGTCGGTCAGATAGGTG